>OGCI01000145.1_pt1 | contig 90235 bp, 68 predicted proteins | sample 1570021 | NCBI WGS metagenome assembly OGCI01 (sample SAMN06264664, study PRJEB24512) | hot springs metagenome | isolation source: Hot spring water | place: South Africa: Tshipise | collected 2015-06-21
GATGTCGTCCTGTGGTTAGTAGAACACGCGAAGCTACTCGGAAAACACCTGATCTCATCCATTCAGGGAAGGGCTTCCAGGGAAGGGCTTCGCACTTAAATTTGCAAGATATACCCTTTACCCCGCACATTGAGCAGATAGCGCGGCGCGCTTGGTTCTGGCTCAATCTTTTGGCGTAGATGATGGATATGAGGCTTGATCAGCTCGCCTGCCTCGAGATCGGTTGTATCGTAGCCCTGCGCGCACCGCACCAGTTGCGTGTACGAGAGCATCTGTCCGGCGTGTTCGGCCAGGCAGAGTAACAGGCGAAACTCGGTTGGCGTCAGATTGAGCGAACGACCATTGAGGGTCGCTGTCTGATGCCATGTGTCAAGCGTGAGCGGGCCAATCGTCAACGTGCGCCCAGCCGGTTCAGGCGGAGGTGGCGGTGACGAGACCGGGGCAGACGGTGGTGCCGGTGGCGGACTGGCCGTCACTTTACCGCCGGTCAGCTCTTGCACAGCCGCGCCAATCGTGCCCAGCAGATCGCTCTGGCGACGACGCGCAGCCCGTTCCTCAAGCCCGGCAGCCACACGAGCTAAAATCTGGTTGGGATCACTGGTCTTAAGCAGATAGTCGAAAATACCGAAGCGAATACCCTCAATCGCCGAGTCGAGCGAACCATGTCCGGTCAGAACAATAATGATCGCATCGTGCCCGGCTTCGCGCACTTTCGCCACCACTTCCATACCCTTCATTCCGGGCATCTGCAAATCGACCAGCATCAGATCGAACGGTTCTCGCTCAAACAGAGCTACTGCTTCCTCGCCGGTAGCCGCTGTCGTTACCGCATAACCGGCCCGGCTGAGCAAGGCATTGAGCGTCAGGCGAATATTTTGTTCATCATCGACTACCAACACACGGGGCTGGCTGGTCATACTCATTTGCGCTCCATCCCAATTGCAACTATAGTTGGGATTATTATTGGCATATCATAACATGAGCTGATAGCATGGTCAACGGTATATCATAAAGCCGCCGGACATACCCTAGAGGGGAGCGGGTGCATATGATTGAACGCGAGGATACCATCGCCCATACTGCCAGATTAGAACGAGAGTTGCGGGCCGCCCAGAGTCGGATTGCCGCGCTTGAGCGCGAGGTTGAATTGCAATCTCGTTATGTCCGCGACCTCAACGGACGATTGGCAGGGCTATTGTCGGTATCGGCTGCGCTCTTAATCAATCATGACATCGACGCGATTGTCCAGTTGGTAGTTCAGAATGCAATCAATCTTTTCCCCGGCACAGCGGCGGCCTACATTTACCTTGCTAATCACGAGACCGATGGCAGCCTCCATTTGCGCGCCGCTGCACCTGCCTGTACGCCAGCGCCATACATCTTCCATCTCGCTGAGGTGGCAGCCAAAGCGCCACGCGCGTTGTTATTGAACGGGCCAGAGCTGGAGTATTTCATCCATCAACAACAGAGTCAAGCCCAACTCCCAACCACTGACGCTGGCGCCTGGCCGCAGAGTGTTCTTCTGGCGCCACTCCGCATTGAAATTCAGCGTATCGGCGCCCTCATCATATGCGGTGAACGCCTTTCGCACCTCTACCATCCCCGTGATTTACCGTTCGTACAATCCCTGGCCGACCTGACTGTGATCGCCATCGATGAGATTATGCAGCGCCAGCGTGCCGCTGCTCTGCAGCGCGATCTGGCTCATACTCAATCGCTGCGCGCCGAGGCCGAAGCCCGGTTAAATGCGGCTCAGGCCCAACTGTTGCAGAGCGCCAAGCTGGCCGCCGTCGGCGAGCTGTCGGCCTCTGTCGCTCACGAAATCAATAATCCGCTCTACGCAGCGCGCAACAGTCTCTACCTGGTCGAACAAGACCTGCCCCCTGACGCTCCGCAACGCACGTTCCTGACCATCGCTCAGCAGGAGTTGGGCCGAATCGCCCGCATTATCACGCGCATGCGCGATTTCTACCGCCCTTCGCGCGGCGAACTCACCAGCGCTAACATCAACGCTCTCCTCCGTGAGACGCTCGAACTGGTGACGACGCACCTTCGCCACAATCACGTGACGGTTCATGCTCGCCTTGCCAATGATTTGCCCCCAATTGTGGCCCATGCCGATCAGTTGCGGCAGGTCTTTCTGAATATCATTCTCAATGCCTGTGATGCCATGCCGAGTGGCGGCGAGCTGACGGTGAGCAGCGAGCTGATCGCCGCGCGCGCAGGAGCGCCGGCTACACTGGCAATCTCAATCACCGACACCGGCGTCGGCATTGCGCCTGAACACATTCCCCATCTGTTCGAGCCGTTTTATACCACCAAACCGCACGGCACCGGCCTTGGTCTCGCGATCAGCGCCCATATCGTGACCCAGCACGGTGGCCGCATTACGGTCGATAGCCAGCCCGGCGTAGGGACAACATTTACCATTCTGTTGCCGCTCGAAGCCCCGGCAGCAAGCTGAACATCAACTGAATACCGAAGCCATTGCGCTGGTTCAGTGTGCAGCAAGTTGATCAGAGCATCGCAGCCGTTAGAGAGCGTCTTTCATTGCCGATGCGACAAAACCGGTCAGTATGAAGATGCCAGATTGAAACCGGCAGGGTAAGTTCAATCTCAACCTGTCAGCCCAAACTTGCGCAGTAGTTTTCAGTCAGGTGATGATCGAAGTTATGATCACATCTGTGATCACAATCGGTCATCAGTCACCGTATGCGCCGATCCAACATGCGCTGGCGGTATCCTGTTGATAACGTTTGACTGCGCCGATAACGCGCGCTCCGAATCCACAGACGCAAGATCATCACCGAATGCCATCGTTGCGCTTTGTCCAACAGTGAAAAATCTCACAAAAACCTGATGTTTTTGTTATCGCTTCACCACTATACGTTGTTACCTCAAGGCTCGCCGATAGCGCGGCAACCGGGTAGCATTACAATCAAGATTTGGCCTTCCGACAACAACAAACTCATTCCACACCTGGAAGCTGATACCATGGCAGCTTACCGCATTCAAATATATGATGATGATCCAACCGCTGCGCTCATCACCCAGCGAGGTTTGCAAACATTGCTTGGCGATGAGGTCACCGTTCAGGCTACGACAAACGCCAACGAAGCCTGGCTGGCCTGCGCCAATGGCAATGTGGATCTGCTGATAGTCGATCCCAGCCCCTACGGCGCTGCGGCTGCTCTGATCCGCGCTGTCCGCACCTATCGCCCGTATCTGCCGATCCTTGCCCTCACTGCCTACGACACCCCTGGCCTGCGCGCGCGGATGCAGGCGCTTGGCGTGGAGCTGTACGCGGCCAAACCCATCGAACTACGCGAATTGGCCCCCCTGGTCGCGCAGGCACTCCATCAGACGGTGTGAGCGGCACCGCTACGGTGTAAGGCATCAACCGGGCACCGTCAGGCGACAGATTGTCGCCTGGCGTGCCTACATGTGCTATCATGCGCCATATCGGGAAAGGAGCATGATATGCCTGTCCTTCGTTTTGATTGGCGCTGGATTGCGCTCTTCATCATTCTGATCATTCTGGCAAATACCCGCAGCCTTCCATGGCCGATCACAGCGCTGGCGCTGGCTGCGCCCGCCGGCTGGCTACTCTATCAGGCAGCTCAAACGCTGGGTCTCACCCTGCCCGGTTCGCGCCCGTCAACCCGGGTTACTTACTGGCGTGGTCGCCGGATTGAAACGAGCGGCCCGCCGCGGCGCAATGCGCTCTGGGATCGGGCCAATCTGGCCCCCGGCTTGCTCTACGGCGTGTTCGGCCTGGCGCTGGCCCTGGCGGCGCTGGCTGTCATCGCCCGCAATCTTGGCATCTGAAGGGCGCCTGCTGAATTGCTGTGAGGAGTGATGTGATAACCCTGCCTTTCGGCCTGTTTCGCCGCCGCCGCCTGACTACCGACCAGCAGGATGCGCTGTTGTCCGATCTTGACAGCCTCTTGCAACGAATCGAGGCGACACTCGAGCAGTTTGGCCCTGATATTGATCCTGCCGACCTCAAAGCCTTGTCCGGTAGTCGGGCCAGCCTGCGCGAGCTGTTCTTGATCGTTGTCGCCGGTGAATTTAATTCGGGGAAATCGACCTTTCTTAACGCGCTACTTGGCGCGCAAGTGCTGCCCGAAGGCGTTACCCCGACTACCGATGCAATTACGCTGCTTAAATACGGTGACGAAGCGTTTGACGAGCTGATCGAACCCGGCTTGCGGCTCCACCATTATCCCGCCGAGATGTTGCGCCAGCTCATCGTCGTTGACACGCCTGGCACCAATGCGGTGATCCGTCAACACGAACGACTGACCCGCGACTATATTCCCCGAGCCGATCTGGTGATCTTCCTTACCTCTGCCGACCGTCCCTTCACCGAGAGTGAACGCGCTTTCCTTGAGCTGATTAAGGAGTGGGGTAAGAAGATTGTCGTCGTGATCAACAAAGCCGACATCCTCACCCCCGCCGAACAAGAGCAGGTGGCTCAGTTTGTGCGCGAACACGTCAATCGCGTGCTCGAGCAGTCGCCGGAATTGTTTATGGTTTCGGCTCGACGCGCGTTGCAAGCTCGTCAGCAAGTCGATGGGTCTGGCAACGAGCAGTGGCAGGCCAGCGGCATGGCCGCCATTGAACATTTTGTGGTCAATACGCTGGATGAAGAGACCCGTTTTCGTCTCAAGGTACTGTCACCGCTTGGCGTCGCTCGCCGGATTACAACCAGGTATCTCGAAGCCACTGAAGCTCGACTCGCTACCCTGCGCGATGATATTCAAGCGATTGAACAGATCGAACGCCAGCTTACCCTGTTTGGCGATGACTTGAAGCAGGACGCTGAATATCATCTGGCAGAGATCGATCGCGTGCTGGTTGCCATTCAAGAGCGGGGTGACCGGTTTTGTGATGAAACGATCCGCCTGGGTCGCATTCGCGAACTGCTCGATGGCAATCGCCTGCGCGCCGCCTTCGAGCAAGAGGTCATCGGCGATGCGTATCAGCAGCTCGACCAGCGCGTGCAAAAACTGATCGACTGGTTGATGGAAAAGAACCTGCGGTTGCAGCAGAGTGTGGATGAGTTTGTTCAGCAACGGGCGCTGGCTCACCGCGATCGGATTTTGGGGAATATCGGCGGTAGCTTTGACTACAATCGACAGGCGCTGCTTGATAGCATCGGCAGAGCGGCGCAAACGGCTGTGACCGGCTACAACCGACAGCAAGAGGCTCAGCAACTGGCAAGCGAGGTGCAATCATCGGTCGCCGCTACGGCCATTACCGGGGTCGGCGCTCTCGGACTGGGCGCGACGCTAGTGGCGATCTTTCACACTGTTTTGCTCGATATGACCGGCATTCTGGCTGCGTTAACGGTCGCCGGTCTCGGACTCGCTATTTTACCGGCTCGCCGCCGCCAGGCTAAAGAGACGATCCGCAAGAAGATCGACGAAGTGCGCAATCAACTGCGCGCCGAATTGCGCCAGCAGATCGAGCGGGAGAGCGAACGCACATTGCAGCAAATCCGTGAGCGTAATGCGCCATTCATCCGTTTTGTGCGCTCGCAGCAAACCCATCTGCTTGATCTGCAACGCGCGTTCTCCGATCTCGCTGTCACCGTTGAGAAGTTGAGCAAGCAGATCGAACAGGGATGAGCAGCCGACTCAGTAGCCGTCCTGCCTGAGATATGATTCCGCGAGGAAGGTTGTTGACCTCATAATCAGAAATTCCAGCATGCGCATTCTCATTCCCTCCGATGTCTTTCCCCCCGATGGACGCGGCGGCGCTGCGTGGAGCGTCCATGCCCTGGCGGTCGGCTTGCAGGCCCGCGGCCATCAGGTACAGGTGCTCATCCCATGTCGCCAACCCTGCCGGCGGCCTCTGTTCGATCGAGTCGCCGGACTGTCGTTACAGCGCGTTCCCTATTCAGCGCCGGCCATTCCCTTCGCGCAAAACTACTTTCGTCACGAACGATTCTGGCCCCGGTTTGCGCAAGCAATGATCGCGGTCAGCCGGAAAACCGGCGGATTCGATGTCATCCATGCCCAGCACACCCAGGCTGCCGCCGCTGCCGTGCTGGCTCGCGCCACCCTGGAAGTGCCGGTCGTCGTCACCGTGCGCGATCATTGGCCATGGGATTACTTCGCCACCGGTTTGCACGGCAATCGTATTCCTCACCCAGGCGGATCGTGGCCCGCGCTTGCCACCGATCTGGTTGTCCGCCTCGGTCCGGTGCGCGGCGTCCTGGCCTTGCCTGCCATTCCCTACATGCTCGCTCATGTGCGAACCCGGGCCGCGCTGCTGGCGACCGCCGATGCCGTGATCGCGCCAAGCCACTATATCGCTCGCCGCCTGTCCAGCATTGTCGATCCGACCCGCATCCACGTCTTGCCCAACATCGTTGATATAACCACCAGCGACGCTATCGCCGCCACGCCGCCACAGATCGAGTGGAACGGCGCACTCGTGCTGTTCGCCGGCAAGCTGGAAGTGAACAAGGGCGCCGGCTTGCTGCTCGACCTGATTGCGGCCCTGGCTGAACGTCGCGCCGAATTGCCGCCTTTCACCCTGCTGATTGCCGGTGATGGCGCTCTGCGCCCCGCCATTGCCGCCGCGCTATCGGCCAGCGGTTTAGCCGGTCGCGTGCTGGCCTGGGTCGAACACGACGAACTGCTCCGCCTGACCGCGCGTTGCGACCTCTTTCTCTTCCCTTCTAATTGGGGCGAACCACTCGCGCGCGCCCTGATCGAAGCGGCTGCGCTCGGCGCGCCGATTATCGCTATGCCCACCGGTGGCACGCCCGACATCATCAGCCACGGCGAAACCGGCATTCTCGCCCCTACCCTGCCGGCACTGGTAGAATGGACGGTGCGCCTGCTCAACGATCCCGATACCCGTCTGCGGCTCGGCGCAACAGCGCGCGCCACTGCCAGTGAGCGTTTCGCTGCCAACCGGTTACTCCCGCGTTACGAAGCGCTCTACGAACAGGTCCGACAACGGCGAAAGGCGATGACCGGCGCCTGATACCGGCGCAAACCAGACTGCTTGCTCAACCCGGTGTCAAAGAGCCTCAGCGCGCCGGTCTCGCTCGCCTTATGGCAGGATACCGAACTCATTGAAGGTATGCACCGCAGAGGCAAATAGCTCCGGCAACAGGAACGTCAGCGGTTCGCCCAATCGCAACAACCAACCGGCCAGCAACGAACTGCGCACCAGTTCGCTCCACGGATCAATTGGAAACACAACCAGAACGATCAGCACCGCCGTTACCGCCAGCAAGCCCTGCGCCAGACCGAGCAATGCGCCCAACAGATGATCGATCCAGCCGAGAAACATCAACCCGGCCAGAGAATGCAACAACGAGGCGATAAGACTGGCCGTGCCGCTCACCAGCAGGAGCACCGCTATAAAGCCCAACGCCTGGGCCAGATTCGGATCGGTCAAAAATGAACCGAGCCAGACAGCCACCTCTGTACCGTATTGCCCGGCCAGCATCACGCCGACTACTAACCCCACCACGGCTAACACTTGCCGGATAATTCCCCAGTAGAAACCGAGAATGGTAAAAAGACCCAACACCACTACAACCGCAATATCAGCATCTGTCATGCAAAAACCTCCCTGAACAAATGATCAAGACGACATAAAGTCCTTGACGGGTAATTGACACCTTGCTATAATACCTACACCTGAAAGATTCCTCGTTTCGCTTCCCAGAGCACGCAAAGCTGTCATCCACGGCGCGCGAGCTCGCTGGCATGCGGCAACACCGCCGCCTCAACGCCAGTACGTACCCTGCACGTTAGCATCCCGGTTGTGGCAGTGCATCACCTGCATCGTTGACACCAATCCGCAACCTACTAAATGCTCGACTGGATTGACAGCCGGGCTATCCCTCAGCAGGAGGACTTATGAACATGAGCCTATCCGGTTTCGAGCTGATGAGAATGATCGGCGAACAGCAGGATCGTCGCCAATTTCAACAGCTCAACTGGCGCGGCACCTTTGCCGAGTATCTCGACATTGTCGTCCGCAAGCCACAAGTTGCCCGCAACGCCTTTCAACGGGTCTACGACATGATTATGTCGTATGGCACCGAGGAATTTATCGATGCCAAGAAACGGCTCATTCGCTACAAGTTCTTCTCCGATGAGTCGTTCGATGGCGACGACGCGGTCTTCGGACTTGAGATTCCATTGATGCGACTGGTCAATTTCTTTAAAGGTGCAGCCCGCGGCTACGGCACCGAGAAGCGTGTATTGTTGCTGCACGGCCCGGTCGGCTCGTCAAAATCAACTATCGTGCGCCGACTGAAGCGAGGTCTTGAGCACTATTCACGCACTGAGGACGGAGCATTATACACCTACGACTGGTACCCTGGCGTGATCGAGAATCATGATACCTTTGATTGGCGACAGGTGCCGGAATCGGAATGGGAAAAGTGCCCCATGCACGAAGAGCCGTTGCACCTGATCCCGCGCGATCTGCGCACCGCTTTCATCGATCGGATCAACCAGGATCTCGATCCCGACCGCCAGATTCGAATCGAGGGTGATCTCTGCCCGGTCTGTCGCTTCCACTTCCGCGAATTGATGCAGCGCTACGACGGCGACTGGATGAAGGTCATGAACCACGTCCGTGTCCGTCGCCTGGTCTTCAGCGAACAGGATCGCGTCGGGATCGGCACGTTCCAGCCCAAAGATGAGAAGAACCAGGATAGCACCGAGCTGACCGGTGACATCAACTATCGCAAGATTGCGATTTACGGCTCTGACTCCGATCCACGCGCCTTTAACTTCGATGGCGAATTTAATATTGCCAACCGCGGCATTATCGAGTTTGTCGAAATGCTCAAGCTCGATGTCGCTTTCCTCTACGACCTGCTCGGCGCGTCGCAAGAGCATCGGATCAAGTCGAAGAAGTTTGCCCAGACCGACATCGACGAAGTGATTATCGGTCATACGAACGAACCGGAATATCGTCGCCTCGAGAACAACGAGTTTATGGAAGCGCTCAAAGACCGTACCGTGCGCATCGATATTCCTTATGTCACTCGCCTGCGCGATGAAGTGCGGATCTACGAGCGCGACTTCAACAAGAAGAAGGTGCGCGTCCATATTGCTCCCCATACGCTCGAGATGGCAGCAATGTGGGCCGTGCTCACCCGGCTCGAAGAACCAAAGAAGCCCAACCTTACGCTGTTGCAGAAGCTTAAGCTCTACAACGGCAAGACGTTGCCCGGCTTCACCGAGGATAATATCAAAGAGCTGCGCAAGGAAGCGGTGCGCGAAGGCATGGAGGGCATCTCACCCCGCTACATTCAGGATAAGATCTCGAATGCGCTGGTGAGTAATCAGGAAGAGGGCTACATTAACCCCTTCATGGTGCTCAACGAGCTTGAAAGCGGTCTCAAGAATCACGCCCTCATCACCGATGAAGAGCAACGCAAGCGCTACCGTGACCTGCTGGCAATCGTGCGCGAGGAGTATACTGAGATTGTGAAGAACGAAGTCCAACGCGCCATCTCGGCTGACGAAGAGGCGATCAAGCGGCTTTGCGCCAACTATATCGATAATATCAAAGCCTACACCCAGCGCGAAAAGGTGCGTAATCGCTACACCGGCCAGTACGAAGAGCCGGACGAGCGGTTGATGCGCAGCATCGAGGAGAAGATCGATATTCCCGAGTCGCGCAAGGATGATTTCCGGCGCGAGATTATGAACTATATCGGCGCGCTGGCGATCGAGGGGAAAACGTTTGACTATCGCACGAATGAGCGACTGCATAAGGCGCTTGAGCTGAAGCTGTTCGAAGATCAGAAGGATAGCATCAAGCTCACGTCGCTGGTCTCGCGCGTGATCGACAAAGATACCCAGGAGAAGATCGATGTGGTGAAAGCGCGTCTGATCCGTGACTTTGGGTACAACGAACAGTCGGCAACCGATGTGCTTAATTATGTAGCCTCGATCTTTGCGCGCGGTGATGCGCGTCGCTAGGAGATGGTTGCGCGTCTGAGGATTGGCGCCGGCGGGATGGGGTAACCTGAATGTTACTCCATCCCAGCATCATTCGGATGACTACCATACGCGCTAGCAGCAGATGCATCTCTGCGCTATCGATACGGAAAACAACGGTGTATCGTTCACCTGCCACCAGTGGCACGTGGAGATGAACACTGCCGGTATCCAGTCCTCTCACGGTACCGATCGCATTACAGGTCATGATTGACCATCGCAAATCGAGTGCGGCAAGCCGTGCTCTGGCAAGAGGCTACAATCCATTACATTGACCATCTCAGTGGCACAGGTGTTCCTATGTCGATGTCTATGAAACGCGCTGAGCGCGATCTGAGTCGCTTTCGCGAAATTGTGCGCGGTCGAATCAAGAAAGATTTGCGCAAGTATATGTCGCAGGGTGAGCTGATCGGGCGGCAAGGCAAACGCTACGTGAGCATCCCAATGCCGCAGATCGACATCCCCCAGTTCCGCTACGGCGCCAAACAGGGTGGCGGCGTCGGGCAGGGCGATGGCGACATCGGCGACCCGATTGGGCAGGGTGATGGGCAGGAAGGCGCAGGGCAGGCCGGCGCTGAACCCGGTCAGCATATCCTTGAGGTTGATATTACGATCGAGGAGCTAGCGCAGATTTTGGGTGAAGAGCTGCAACTTCCCAACATCCAGCCCAAAGGCAAGAAGAATCTGATCAGCGAAAAGGATAAGTACAGCGGCATTCGCCGCACCGGACCCAATTCGCTGCGCCACTTTAAGCGCACCTATCGCGAAGCGCTTCGTCGCCAGATCGCTGCCGGTGAGTATGATCTCGATAACCCGGTGGTGGTTCCCATTCCCGAAGATATGCGCTATCGCTCGTGGAAAGAGACCCTTATGCCCGAAAGTAACGCCGTCATTATCTATATGATGGACGTGTCGGGTTCAATGGGAACCGAGCAAAAAGAACTGGTGCGCATGACCGCCTTCTGGATTGAGACCTGGCTACGCTCGCAATACAAGTCAATTGAGATCCGCTATATTGTCCACGATGCTGCGGCAAAAGAGGTCGATCAACAGACCTTCTACCACATCCGTGAAGGTGGTGGCACCAAGATTTCATCGGCGTATAAGCTCTGCAATCGCCTGATTGACGAACGATACCCGGCCACCGAATGGAATATCTATCCGTTCCACTTCTCTGATGGAGATAACTGGGGCGGTGGCGACACACGCGAATGCGTCGAATTGCTCAAACGTGAGCTGTTGCCCAAAGTCAATCTCTTCTGCTACGGCCAGGTACGTTCACTCTACGGTTCCGGTCGCTTCGCCCACGATCTCGAAGAGTATCTTCGTGGTGACGACCGGGTGGTTATCGCTGAAATTGCCGATCGTGACGATATTTACGACGCGATCCGCGCCTTCCTCGGCAAAGGCCGCTGATCGTCTGATGACTCGGGTGTGTCTATGAAGAGTACCCGCCTTCCCGCTCATCTCGAACAAGCGCGTCAGGAGATCGAGCAGATTGCCCGCGAATACGGTCTCGATTTCTTTCCAATCATTTACGAAGTGCTCGATTACCGCACGCTCTATGAGACGGCGGCGTTCGGCGGTTTTCCGACGCGCTATCCCCACTGGCGTTTCGGCATGGAGTATGACCAGTTGCTGAAAGGTCATATCTGGGCCGGTAGCACCATCTATGAGATGGTGATTAATAATAATCCTGCTTACGCCTATCTGCTCGAGGGGAATGAAGACGTGACCCAGAAGATGGTGATGGCGCACGTGACCGGTCACGTCGATTTCTTCAAAAATAATATGTGGTTTGCTCATACCAACCGCAAAATGCTCGATACGATGGCAAACCACGCCGCCCGGATTCAGCGGATTATCGACCGGATTGGCTACGATCAGGTTGAAGAGTTTATCGATACCTGCCTGTCACTGGAAAATCTGATCGATTACCACGCGCCATACATCCGCCGACCCGAAGCGGTTACCCCGCGTCCAATCATCAACGAGGAAGAGCCGCCGGTAGTTGAGGGCTTGCCGGTCGAGCGCGAGTATATGCGCGATTATATCAATCCGCCAGAGTTTCTCGCCGCCCAGCGCCGCAAACTTGAAGAGGAGCGCGCGCGTCAGCGCCGCTTCCCCGAAAACCCACAGCGCGATGTGCTGCTGTTCTTGATGAATTTCGCCCCGCTCGAGAGTTGGCAGCACACCGTGCTCGAAATTATTCGCGATGAGGCTTATTATTTCGCGCCACAGGGGATGACCAAGATCCTTAATGAGGGCTGGGCCTGTCTCGCCGGTGAGAGCCTGATTGTCACCGACAACGGGCTGATTCCGATGCGTGAACTGGTGCTGCGACGGCGTCGGACTGCGGTGAGCGATGGCGAGCAGCGCCAGGTTGTCTATGACTGGAATGTCTTTACCGCCTACCCAACAGTGACCATCCGCACTCGCGCCGGCTTTACCCTTACCGGCTCGCACAACCATCGCATTCTGCTGGCCAATGGCGAATGGCGTCGGCTTGATGCGCTGCGACAGGGTGATCATGCGCGGATTGCCGGTGGCACTGAACTGTGGGCAACGACTCCGGCCAAACTTCCCCGCCGACCATTGCCCACGCGCGCGCTGGCTGTAGCCGGACATCATACGCCTGCGCTCGCGCACCGCTCAGGTCGCCGCAGCTATCGCAGTGGCTTGATCGATGAAGCGCAGGCCCAACGGATTGGCGAACGTTGCGCCACGGTTGCCGATCCATCGCTGCTCGCGGCCATCTGCCGTTCGCCGCGCGCGCAAGTTGTGGCTTTCCTGCGCGCGCTCTGCGCCCACGCCGCTCGTCCTGCCGGCTCTGGCCTGACCATCACCTGCGTCAATGCCGAACTGGCTACCACTGTACAATTACTGTTGCTCAATCTCGGTGTACTGGCACAACGCAACGAGACAACCCTGCATATCGCCGATGCAGATGCCTTGCAGCGCGCATACAATACGCCGGCCACGCCGGTGGCTTGGTCTGATGAAGTGATCGCAATCGAGCATGGCGTGGCCGATGTCTATGACATCTCGGTTAGCGCAACCCATCGCTACGCTGCCCAGGGCTTCATCAATCACAATAGCTATTGGCACAGCACAATTATGACCCAGCGCGTCGCCTCGGCAGCGGAGATTGTGTCATTCGCCGATCTCCATTCCGGCGTGGTCGCCACCAGCGGCGGTCGCCTCAACCCTTACAAGCTAGGGCTTGAATTGCTGCGCGACATCGAAGATCGCTGGAATAAGGGCAGATTCGGCAAAGAGTATGAAGAGTGTGATGATATTGCCCTGAAACGTTCGTGGGACAAACAACTCGGCCTTGGTCGCCAGAAGATCTTCGAGGTGCGGCGGCTTTACAACGATGTGACCTTCATCGATGAATTCCTCACCCCGGAATTCGTGATGGAGCAGAAACTGTTCACCTTCCGCTATAATCGCGATACCGACCTCTACGAAATCGCCTCTCGCGAGTTCAAAGAGGTGAAAGAGAAGCTGCTCTTCCGACTCACCAACTTCGGCCAGCCAGTCATTTTCGTCGAAGACGGGAATTACGGCAATCGCGGCGAACTTTATCTGCGCCATCGCCATGAAGGCGTCGATTTGAAGATGGATTATGCCCGCGAGACGATGCGTAACCTCCATAAGATCTGGACGCGCCCTGTCCATTTAGAGACAGTGATCGATGAGAAACGCCGCCTGTTGTCGTTCGATGGGCGCGACTTCAGCGAACGGCGGTTGGATTGATGGATCAGGTTACCATTCAACACGCTCTACGCCGCGCCGCCGAACAGTTGCAGGCTACCAGCGCGACGGCCCGACTCGATGCCGAACTCCTCCTCGCTCATACGCTGGGATGGTCGCGAGCCAGGGTCGTCGCCGAGCGTGATTATGCGCTGACCTCCGCTCAGCAGACTGCCTTTATGGCCCTGGTAGCCCGCCGCGCCAATCTGGAACCGGTAGCCTACCTGATCGGTCGCCGCGAATTCTTCGGGCTAGAGTTGCTGGTTGACCGGCGCGTGCTGATTCCCCGGCCTGAAACCGAAATCCTCGTTGAGCTGGCCATCGCCGAAGCCCGGCGCTCTCGTCGCGCGCCGATCACCATCGCCGATATTGGCGTGGGTAGCGGCGCGATTGCGATTGCGCTGGCCATGCATGTGCCGCATGCGATTCTGTACGGCGTTGATCTGAGCGCCGATGCGCTAGAAGTTGCTGCCGCCAATGTCGCCCGCTACGGCCTGCACAACCGGATCACGCTGCTGGAAGGTGACCTGTTGGCGCCACTGCCCGGGCCGGTCGATCTGATCGTCAGCAATCCACCCTACACGATATTAAGCGATATTGAAGCAGGTGTTTACCGGCATGAACCGCACCTGGCGCTTGATGGCGGGCCAGATGGCCTGGACTGTTATCGCCGCCTGATTGCCGCAGCGCCAGATTACCTGCATCGCGGCGGCGCAATGTTGCTCGAAATCGGCGCATGGCAGGCGCAGGCTGTGGTACACTTGTTGCGACAGGCGCTGCCACAGGCAGAAACGGGTGTGGATCAGGATCTCGCCGGGCGTGATCGTGTGGTGTGGGCGCGTAATCCAGATGTCATCAACTGATCTAGCTCTGTGTTGCTTCCCAACGGTATACTACAGGCTGAGATCGGGAGGATTGTTATGACTGCACTCTTTGTCGCGCTTGGCATCGCGATTATTACACTACTCTTCATTCTGCTCTGGTATGTGCCACATCTGTTGCAGCAACAGGCGAGTCGGAATGAACAGGAAGCATCACAATTGCGTCTGATGCTCCTTGACATGCTCAACGAGCAAGAAGCGGTCATGCAACGACAGGCTCAGCTCAGTGCGGCGATGACCAGTTTACAACAACAGCTTACCCAGCTCAGTGCTGCCACGCCGAATCGCGCTGCCGGTGGCATAGATACCGCAGTGGCACAGCAATTAGAAGAGCGTATCGCCGCGCTGCAACACCAGATCCAGCGCTGGATCGATGCGCGTAGCCAGCATCAGCGCCAGCACGAAGCGAACGATAACGAAGCATGGGCTAATCTGCTCAGCTTGCTGGCTGCCATTCAGGAGCGCATCGCCAGCCTCTCGGCTGAGCGCACAACCATCTCGGTGGGGTTGCAGGCACGCACCTTGCTGGAAGAATTAGAGCAGGAGATGGCTCATCTGCGCAGCATCTCCGAAGACATTGCAACCCTTCAGTGGCGTCTGCGACGTTCATTGCATGAACGCGAAAACAGCGTTGCGCAATTGCGCGCGCGCACAGTTGGTTCATCCTCAACGGCGAGGCCAGCATGAGCATCATTGTCATCGACAACCAGCGCGTGCATTATGAGGTTTTCGGGCGTGGACGACCGGTCGTCTTCCTCCATGGCTGGCTGGGAAGCTGGCGTTACTGGTATACAACGATGGAGGTCGTGTCCCGCCAGTTCCGCACTTATTCGTTCGATTTCTGGGGTTTTGGCGAGTCGCGAACGAATGATATGCCCACGATTCAGGGGTATTCGCAACAGGTCATTCGTTTCCTCGATGCAATGGGGATCGAACGCGCCGCGCTGGTCGGCCACTCGATGGGTGGTATGGTTGCAATGAAGACCGCTATAGAGCATCCCGAACGGATCACGCGCGTTGTTACGGTCGGGGCGCCGATCAATGGTAACTCACTCTCGTGGATGCTCAAACTGGTTGACCGACCCTTTTTCGCCGAGTTCTTCGCCCGCCGCCCCTGGTTGCGTCGATCGCTGTTCCGTTTCTTCTTCGGCGACTCGCTCGACCCTGAAGTCGATGAGGTGTTGGAAGATAGCACCAAATCAAGCGCCGATACGATCCGCGCCGCCATTCATTCGATGTGGCGCACCGATCTAACGCCAATGCTGGACAAGTTGCGTGTGCCGGCGCTCGTCGTGCATGGCGCGCGCGATGATATTGTGAATCCCAATCAGCTTCAGCTCTTCACCCACGTGACGATGGCGCAAGTGGTGCGCATGGAACAGAGTCGCCATTTCCCCTTTGTTGACGAGGCGGATCGCTTCCATCAGATTCTGCTATCATTCCTGCAACAACCCGATCCGATCAACCCTGCCCCAAAACCGGCCAGAAAATCTTCGCCTGCGCCACCTGCGTCTCCCGCACCGCCGGCATCTGACGCAGCAATGCCAATAATGGGTCAACCGGCATTGCCACCGCATTCAACAACGCCAACGCCGCGCAACAGGTTGCCACCAAGGACATAAGAAGTTCGAGCCAAAGGTTTGAGGGCAGATCAGACTCGCCGCCATTAACACCATTGCGACGCAGAATTGATATAATCTGCATACGATACAGGTCGGCAGATAACGCGCCTGCGTAATATGTACTGGCGCGAGGCCAGCGGAATCGTATGCAACTTCACGTTTCACAACTCAGCGCCGGCTATGGCGCGCGCACCATCTTGCGCGGTATCAATTTCGCGCTCCAGCGCGGTGAAGTGCTGGTAGTAAGCGGGCCGAACGGTAGCGGCAAAAGCACCCTCTTGCGGATATTAGCCGGATTGCAAGCGCCATCTGGCGGCGTCGTTTATTATGAGGCCGGCGACCAGCGGTTTGATCCGCGTGATGCCCGTCATCTGATCGGCTGGGTTGCGCCTGATCTGGCCCTCTATCGTGAACTGAGTGGATTGGAAAATTTGCGCTTTTTCGCCCAGGTTCGTGGCCTGTCAATTTCTGACGCTGCCCTGAACGAGCTGCTTGCGCAAGTCGGTCTTGGCGGACGCGGTGACGACCGGCTGGCAGCTTATTCGTCCGGCATGACGCAGCGCCTGCGTTATGCGTTTGCGCTGCTTCATCGGCCACCGGTGCTATTACTCGATGAACCGACGGTAACGCTTGACGAACGAGGCACGGCAATCGTCGATCAGATCATCGCACTGCAACGTCGGCGTGGCTTGACCATCATCGCGACGAACGATCCGCGCGAGCTGCGCTACGCCGATCTCGTGTTGCATTTGGGCCGATCGTAGGGAGCGCAGACGGTACACTGAACATACGCTAGCGGCAGACAACTGTCGCTATCGCCGCGCTGCCCGACCGTCAAGGCGGCGTTCGCCACGCGGGAACGCTGCGCGAGAACAATGAGAGCCTTGCGGCATCATACTGCCGGCAATGCAACCAATCCTGCTATAGCTGACCCAATGCTCTACAGGAAGGCACAGAGTGAGCATGAACGCCATCGAGCAAGAGTCGACTTCGCTTGAGCTACCGGCGCCACCGCCGAGCGGGATCAGTGCTACATTGCGCGCGGCGTGGGCCATCTTTCGCAAAGACATTGCCTGCGAGCTACGCACCCGCTACGCAATTAATACCCTACTCCTCTTCGCAATCAGTGCTGCCACCGCCGTGAGTCTCGGTGTTGGCTTCCTCGGTTTACGCCGCACCGAAGAGGCATTGCTGATCCAATCGGCGCTGTTGTGGATAGCGTTACTGTTTGCTGCGCTTAATGGACTTTCCCGCAGCTTTGTATACGAAGAAGAAGCGCGCACGCTGGCTGCATTACGGCTCTCAGCTTCGCCAACGGCAGTGTTTCTGGGGAAGTTTTGCTTCAATTTGACCCTGGTACTGGCGCTCGATCTGGTAACGAGCGTTCTTTTCATCATATTGTTGCGCGTGCAGGTGGGAAGCCCGCTCGCCTTCAGCGCTATGCTGATCAGTGGCGGGCTGGCGCTGACCTCGGCGACAACGATCATCGCCGCTATCATTGCCCGCGCCAGCTTTAAGGGCGCTTTGTTTGCCGTGCTGGCCTTTCCCTTGCTGGTGGCGCCGCTGATTGTGGCGATTCAGGGCACTGCTCAATCGCTCGAGAATGTCGCAATCGAGGCGGTATTCGGTCCGATTCGTTTTTTGCTGGCTTACGTCACGGTAACGTTTACCGCTTCACTGATCCTGTTTCCGTTTGTGTGGGAAGCGTGAAGACACTGAAGGGCGGGTAACAACCCGCCCTTACCACCAGAATTCAACCTTACACGATCACTGTATCCGGCTGATAGACCCCAAACACCTCGCGCAGGACATCACACATCTCGCCGAGCGTGCAGTAAGCGCGCACGCATTCCAGAATGGCCGGCATCAGGTTCTCGCTACCCTGAGCGGCGGCGCGCAGCTCGGCCAGCCGGCGGGCAACCAGCGCCTGATCTCGCTCACGGCGAACGCGGTTGAGGCGTTCGAGATGACGCCGCTCGCCTTCGGGGTCCATCTGCAAAATCGGGATTGACAGTGGCTCATCTTCCTGGAAGGCGTTAACACCCACAATAATGCGCTCACCGTGGTCGATCTCTTGCTGATAGCGATAGGCGGCGTCGGCAATCTCACGATGGTAATAACCGTTGCGAATGGCTGCGATGACTCCGCCTTGAGCGTTGATAGCATCAAAGATTGCCTGAGCCTCGCGCTCCATGCGATCGGTCAACGCTTCAACGAAATAGCTGCCACCAAGCGGATCGACGGTATTTGCCACACCGCTCTCATAGGCAATGATCTGCTGCGTCCGCAGAGCAATGGTCACGGCCTTCTCTGAGGGCAACGCGAGCGCTTCATCCATCGAATTGGTGTGCAGGCTTTGCGTGCCGCCAAGCACTGCGGCCAGGGCTTGAATGGCCGTGCGCACAATGTTGATTTCGGGTTGCTGAGCCGTCAATGAGCAGCCAGCAGTTTGGGTGTGGAAGCGTAGCCACCACGACCGTTCATTCTTCGCGCCGTAGCGTTCGCGCATGGCCCGCGCCCAGATACGGCGCGCCGCGCGGTATTTTGCGATCTCCTCGAAGAAATCGTTGTGAGCATTGAAGAAGAAGCTGATGCGAGGCGCAAATTCGTCAATATCCAGCCCGCGTTCGAGCGCCGCTTCAACGTAGGCAAAGCCATCGGCCAGGGTGAAGGCCAGCTCTTGCACGGCGGTGCTGCCCGCTTCACGGATATGATACCCACTGACGCTGATCGGATTCCATTGGGGCACGTGACGAGCAGCAAACTCAATCGTATCAACGACCAGCCGCATGCTCGGCTCAGGCGGGAAGATGTACTCGTTTTGGGCAATGTACTCTTTGAGAATGTCGTTTTGGATGGTGCCACGCAACTGATTCCAGGGAATGCCACGCTTCTCGGCTACGACCAGATACATTGCCCAGATGATGGCCGCTGGCGAATTGATCGTCATTGAGGTGCTGACCTGATCAAGCGGCAGCCCATCGAGCAGAATTTCCATATCGGCCAGCGACGAGACAGCGACACCACACTTGCCAAACTCGCCCTCAACCAGTGGATGATCGGTATCGCGCCCGTAGAGCGTTGGCATATCGAACGCGATTGACAACCCGGTCTGACCCTGCTCAAGCAGGTACTTGAAGCGGGCATTGGTCTCCTCGGCGCTCCCGAAGCCGGCAAACATCCGCATTGTCCATAGCTTGCCGCGATAGCCGGTAGGGTGGATGCCGCGAGTGAAGGGATACTGGCCGGGATAGCCGATGTTGCGCAGGAAGTGGTCGGTCGGTGTTGCGTCATCACCGGTTAAATCGAGTGGCGTGTAGAGGCGCTCGATTGGCGCGCTGCTTGTGGTCATGAACGGGCCAGATCGTTCGGGGGCGCGTTTGAGCGCAGGCCAGAGACATTGCTGTTCCCACTGTTGCTGGGCGGCAGCGATCTGCTCGATGTCAGACATCATCGTCCCTCCTGACAAACGAAGAGTGGATAGCCGTTATGCGCAATTGACTACGCAGATACTTCTATTGTACAACGGAGTCAACATTACCGAGCGAGCCAGGGCAATGCCAACAACTGACTGCGCGCCTGCGGCTCGCAGCGCCGCAGCGCAAGCGGCCAGGGTGGCGCCGGTGGTCAGCACATCGTCGATGACGATGACTCGCGGCGGGGGCGGCTGCGCGCCAATCCAGACAAATGCGCCGGCAGTGTTGGCAACGCGAGCGGTGGCCGTAAGTCGGGCCTGCCGACCGGTTGCGCGCGCGCGCGCTAACCCCTCAATCAACGGCGGATTGCCGGGCCGACACAACCGGACTGCCAGCTCGGCGGCCTGATTGAAACCACGTTCGCGTAACCGATCACGGTGTAACGGCACTGCGATTAATGCGTCGGCGGCGAGCGGGCCAACAGCCGCAGCCAGCAGATCGCCTAACGCATGCCCAACCCGACGCCGACGACCATACTTGAGTTGATGAATGGCCTTCACCAGCGCACCTTCGTAGCAAAATGCCACTCTTGCCGCATCAAGGCCGGGTGGCGGCGGAAAAGGTGGATAGGGACGCAGCCGTGACCGACATCTGACGCAGAAGAGTTCGCCGGTGAGCCGTCGGCAACCGACGCAGCGGTCAGGAAAGAGCAAGTTGAGCAGGTGCTCAAGCATAGGGTTGACAGTTCGCCGCAATCAGGTAACGATGATAAACAGTCAGTTATATGGCAGGGCAATCTGCCGCTTTAGACGCGCGCAGCGCACTCTATGAATAAAACCGTTTTATTGTGCCAGAGGATGCGTCAACATGGCTCGCACTAACATGACAAACGCCACCATCCACACTCCACGACGCAAAGGCCAGCTCCCAACCAAAATCTGCGCTACCTGTGGACGCCCATTTGAATGGCGCAAAAAGTGGGCACGCTGTTGGGAAGAGGTTCGCTATTGTTCCGATCGCTGTCGGCGCGCAGCGCGCTGAGAGCGGCGCTCCGGTGCCAACCGATCGGGCCGCCGCAGGAAGCAGTTGAGCAGCGGGTCGCACATGAGCGCCATCGGCAAGCCGTGATATAATTGCATTATCCGGTACTCGCCGGCACACGATAACAAGGATGGTGGCATGCCGCGATTCGGCGCACACATGTCAATTTCGGGCGGCGTCTCGAAGTCGTTTGCCCGTGGCGAATCGGTTGGACTGGAGGCGATGCAAATCTTCGCCAAAAACGAACGACAGTGGACGGCTAAACCTATCCCGGCGGAAGAGGCAGCAGCATTTCGCGCCGAGCAACAACGCACCGGTATTCATCCGGTTATCGTCCATGATTCGTATCTTATCAATCTGGCCGCGCCGGCTGATGATCTCCGCGAGAAGTCAATTGCTGCCTTCGCCGACGAACTCGAACGTTGCGCGCAGTTGGGCATTCCCTATCTGGTGACACATCCCGGCTCGCATACCGGTATTGGTGAAGAGGCGGGATTGGCGCGCGTGGCTGATGCCATCTGTCGCCTCATGGCCGAAGGAGTCGGCGGTAGCACCATGATCTTGCTGGAAACGACTGCCGGCCAGGGCACAGCGCTAGGTTATCGCTTTGAACATCTTGCCCGCCTGTTTGAGCTGATTCCCTACCATGACCGGCTCGGAGTCTGCATCGATACCTGCCACATCTTTGCCGCCGGCTACGATATTCGCGATCCAGATTGCTATCAGGTCACCTTCACCGAATTTGATCGACTGGTAGGCCTCGAACGAGTCAAGTGTTTTCATCTCAACGACTCGCAGAAGGATCTGGGGAGTCGAGTTGATCGCCACGCGCATATCGGTCAGGGTTGTATCGGCATCGAAGCATTCCGCCTGGTGGTGAATGACCCGCGTTTCGCCGGCCTGCCGATGATCATCGAGACACCGAAAGGCGAGGACATGGCAGAGGATCGTATGAATCTGGCCTTGCTGCGTTCGCTGGTACAGACGACTGGCGAGCAGTAAGCATGACCCGTCAGATCGACAGACAGTGGCACGAGCGCATCAATAGTCGCCATATGAAACAGATGCCATCAGGGCTGACAATGAGTGCTGGTAGAATTCGCATAGAAAACCGGGGAGCAGATTGCTATGTGGCGAAAGTTGCTGTTGGTTGTCCTCCTGTTTGGGATCGGATACTTGATTTGGCGACGCATGCGGAGCGAGTCTGAACCGCTTCCCACCTTACCGCTCACGCCACCGGCTAGCCAGCCGCCTGCCAGCCAGCCACCGGCAGCGGTTACGCCCCCCTCTGCGCCGACGACGACATCAACCGGTAGCGGGCCACGCCCGGTTGTCACCCGCGTTCATCGAGGTGAACCGCCGAAGTTAGCGCCGTCCAGCTCAACCGGCAACGCTGCTGGCGGGGCGCGACCAGTTATCACCCGCGTTCACCGTGGCGCACCGCCAGAGCGACGGGACGCCACCGGCGTGGAAAGCTCGCCAGCGGATCGGAATGGCGCCGGTGTTCAACTACAGACACCAACCGCTGAGGTAGCACCGCCAGAGGCAGTTGCAGCGACTCAGACTGCCTCTGTGAGCGCTCAAGACTCGGGCGCAGGGATGGCTGCGCCGGAAAGACTACCGATGTCACCTGAAGCTACAGCGCCAGCGATGCCTGCTGATGCAGTAGTGGATACCGGCACGCCGACTACTGCCAGCCCGACAACAGATCAGGAACCGGTTACCACGACACCGATCACGGCTACTGCCAGCAGCGAAGAGGAAACGGTGGTAGCGGCGATTGCCGAAACAGCAACGACAGACCTGGAGCCAATCGACATCAACCGCGCCGATCGTGAGGCGCTGATTGCGCTACCCGGCATCGGGCCAGTTCTGGCTGACCGCATCATTGCCTACCGCGAGGAGCACGGGCCTTTTAAGAGTGTCGATGATCTGATTGCGGTTTCGGGTATTGGCGAGCGCAACATCAACATCTTCCGCAAGCTGGTTTACGTTGCCAATGATTGAACCATACCTGCTGCGGCGCGGCGAACATGCCTGCCTGTTGATCCATGGCTTTGTCGGCGATCCTGGAGAGATGCGCGATCTCGGCGAACATCTCGCTGCGGCGAATTATACGGTGCTTGGTATCCGCCTGCCCGGCCATACCGGTCAGCCTGAAGATCTGATGCCGGTGCGATGGGGCGATTGGCTGGCTGCCGCGCAGCATGCGTTCGATCGGCTGGCCAGCCGGTACAACCCGATTTCGGTGATCGGATTTTCCCTCGGTGGCGCGTTGGCGACCCTGCTCGCCGTCAGGCGGCCAGTACACCGGCTGGCCCTGCTGGCTATGCCATACCAGCTCAGCGGCGATTGGCGGGTAAGTCTGTTGGGAGTTGCGCGTTACGTTACACCGTGGTTCTACCTGCTCGCGCAAGCTGATTTCTCTAGCCCTGACTTACGTGCTTCAATCTGGCGGCGCCAGCCCGGTCTCGATCTCGACGATCCCGCCATCCAGCAGATGCTGCGCCGTTCGGTCAAGGTCTCGGTTGCGGCTGCCGATGAGTTACGCCTGGCGCTGAGTGCAGCCCGTCAGGTGTTGCCACAGGTTCAAGCGCCGACACTGATTATGCATGGCCATAATGATATGACCGCCGATCCAACCAGCGCAGCAGCAATTGCGGCACGCATCGGTAGTCGATACTGCGAGCTAACGTACTGGCCAGATACCGGTCACCAATTACTCTTGGCCGGCCCCCATCGCCAAACCATCTTTCGGCGGATCGAGCGGTTTCTCAATCGCAACTGATTAGGGATTTCCTCACCGCACATCCCGGCAGGATAACTGCCAGCAACCTGCTCTGGCGCTGAAACGAAGCCTCACAGCCGGCACGGTTTGACTAGTCGTCACCACTGGCCATCTTGCAGCGGATCGAGCGGTTTCGACACCAAACCTGACCGGTGTCGGCCCTGAGTTCCCGCCAGCGTTTGAGAAGATCGCCAGTCTCTGTTTATCCACGCTCGATACCGGCCAGAGTAGTATGGCTCCGACCAGAAACAACATTCCCGTCGATAAGGCAACAGGATTACTGCGCCGGTTAGTTATTGAGCGTATCGCGTTTGATCACGATCAGGGTAATATCATCAAACGGCGGCTGACCATGGCTATGGCGAGCAATCGCAGCCAAAATCGCTTGCACAATTGCGCCTGCCGGAGCAGTGGCGTAAGCCTTAATAATGGCGCACAGACCCTCAACCTCAAACGGGATCAGCAACTCATTGATCGTCTCGGTCACGCCATCGGTATAGCAAACCAGCACATCACCGGGTTCCAGCGTCGTTACCGCCTCGTGCAATTGCACTTCGGCCAGCACACCCAGAGCGATACCGGGAGTGCGCAGCTCTTCGATCCTGGCAGTTGCCGCCCGATAGACCAGTGGCGGATTATGACCGGCACAGGTGTAGCACAACCGACCACTGGTCAGATCGAGACGAGCGTAGAAGAGGGTAACGAACATGCCCGACTCAGAATCGCGGTAGAGCCAGCGATTGGCGCGTTCCATTGCCTGCGCAGGTGATGATCCGTCGAGCGCAGCAGCGCGCACCAGCGAGCGCGACATCGTCATAAACATCGCCGCCGGAATACCTTTGTCGCTAACATCGGCAATAACCAGGCCCAGTTCGCGCATCGGTTCGGCGCCAACCGGCAACGACCAGAAATCGTAAAAATCGCCACCGACCAGTCGGGCCGACTGCCATGCCGCATCGATCTGCCAGCCTGGCGCGACAGGCAACCGGGTGGGCAACAGCGAATGTTGAATCTCGCGCGCAACCCGCAGTTCCTGTTCGAGCCGGGCCGCCTCAGCCGCTTCCGCCGCCAGCAGCAGACTCTCGAGCGCGCCGGCAATTTGCGCAGTCGCGCCGGCGCACAAATTCTGTTGCCGACCACTCAGCGACACAAACGGATCGTTGTAATCGAGTACCAGCACTGCTAACAACGAACTGCGCGCGCTGATCGGCAACCCGATTAGCGAACCACTCTGCGCCACTGTAATTAACGCCGGCCACTGATCAGCGTTGTCCTGCGCCTGCCAGAGCGCTTCCGGTCGCGGTTGTTCCTGCTCTATCGCGCGCTCGCGTAAGCGCAGCAAGAATGGTGATCGGGTTGGATGGTTGATCAACATTGCGCGCGTCGCTGCCGGCAAGCCATACGCTGCGCGGAGCACGAAATCATTGAGTTCGCGATCCCAGAGCGCGATGTAGCAGCGCGGACAGCCTAACAGCAGCGGCGGCAATCGCACAACCGTTGCCAGCAGATCGGGCAGTGTCGTTGCCCGACCGATATTCTCGGCAATTTGCAACAGAGCATTCAGCGTCCAGGCTTCTTCTTGTTGGGCAGTGTAGGCATTCGCGCTCTCGATAGCAATCGCAATCTGATCGGCCAGCGTGCGGATGACGAAGAGATCGTCATCATCGAAATCGTCAGGTTCATCACTCTGCACATCAAGCACACCGATAACGGTTGTGCCCACCCGCAACGGCACTGCCAGCTCAGAGCGAGTTTGCTGCGTATCGCGAATGACGCGACGGTCAGTGAGCACATCACCGGCCAGGACAGGCTCGCCACGCTGCGCTGCCTCGCCGACCAGCCCTTGTCCAAGCCGCAGCGAAAGGGCGCGCAGCCGTTCAAGATCGGCGCCATCGGCAGTAGATGCGCGAAAATAGATTCGACCATCATCAGGTGAAACAGTAAAGATATGCACCGGATGGTAGCCAAACCGTTCCCGAATCAGCCGCACGATTGAGGGCAACAACTGATCGAGATTGAGAATGGCGGTAATCTGCTGGCTCACCTCGCGAATGGCCTGCAACTGATTCGCGCGCTGGCGCGCTTCGTGGAAGGCGCGGGCGCGGGCAATCGCCACCGCTGCCTGGTCGGCGATCAGGGAAATGAGCCGCAGGTCGTTGGCGTTGAAGGCAGCCGGTTCGTAACTCTGCACCGAAATAGAACCGATTACCGTTTCGCCAGCGATTAACGGCACATAGATGCCCGAGCGGGGCGGACGCTCACTCTGATAGCGTGGACGGGCCGGCAACCGATCCATCTCTCGAGTAAAATCTTCAACCAGGATTGCCCGGCCAGTCTCGCGGATCCAACCGATCAGGCCACTATTTTCCGACAGATCGACCGTGAGACGCGGCAGCCGCACCCGATCCTGCACCCGCACCATCAGGGTATAGTGAGAGCCGTTAAACAGGCCAAGATGGAACGAAGAGGTATCGACGATCCGACTCGCCTCGCGGTAGATCAATTCACACAGCGCATCGACATCGAGTTCGCTGCGGATGATGGCGCGACTGACTTCATTGAGTCGAGCCAGTTCGCGCACCGAGCGGCGTTGCGATTGCAAACTGAGCGCGGCGCGGCGCAGAACTGCGGCGGATGCTATCAGCGCGGCGCCGGCCAGCGCCAGATGGATCAGGCCGAGATCGTGGGCGATGGCCGCACCCAACCATGCCAGCGGCAATGGCAACAGCTCGGCGCCAACAATCGGACGCCAGGCTGAACGCCACCACGTAGCCAGACCGCTGCGACCACCTTGCAACAGCTCGCGGAGCACCCGTCCGAACTGTGTCACCAACGGAAAGGTTAGCAGTGTCCAGCCGAATAGTTGGGCAGGTGTTAACGCGACGAGCGGTTGGGCATAAGCGATACTGGACAGCCAGGCGCCGGTCAACAATCCCAGCGCGCGCAACCCACCGCGCAAGAGGGGGCGACCCAGAAGCGAAAACGGCGTGCGCGGGCGATTAGACAGAAGCACGATGGTCACGCCAGAAAGAAATCCCTCGATTGCGGCCAGCCAGGCGCCGATGACCGGCCCCAACGCCAAACCGGCGCTCACCAGTACCAGCGGAGCCAGACTGTGTACATCAGCCGGAGGAGCGCGAAACGCCAGTAGATCAACGGCAAACGCCATGATGGCAAACAAGGCCACCAGCGCTGGTGTTGCCGGCGTCAGCGGTAATGATAGCAGCCAGAACAACGCCACCCCGCCGACGAGCAGACCGTACCATGTCAGCAGGTATTCGCGAGACACTCAATGCCTCTGAGCACATGCAGCGCGCGCTTCAGCTACGGAGGGATGCAAATTGAAGACCTGGGTAAACCCGGTAATTGTGAAGACTTCGTAGACTTGTGGTTGGAGCGCGGCCAGGCGCAACTCGCCACCAAGCGTCATCAGCTCTTTGCGGATCAGCAATAATGCCCGCAAGCCACTGCTCGACAAAAACGAGACGTTGCTCAAATCGAGCACAATCTGGCGCGCGCCCTTGCCAATCTGTTCACTGACCATGCTGGTCAAGCGTGGCGCGGTCAGCGCATCGATCCGGTCATGGATCGGAATAACCAGAACATCATCGGGTGAGGCGGGCTGATCTTGCGGCAGATATTTCACCATGGTCAGCAGATTACCACCTTGCGGCGAAAACTCGAAGCGGACCTCATCCATCAAACGGGTAATCAGATAGATGCCCAAACCGCCTACCTGACGCTCTTCGAGGGGAGAGGTAATGTCGGGTGTCGGCACAGCCGATGGATCAAACTGACGCCCATGATCGCGAACAGTCACAATGAATCGGTGGTCGCAGCATTGCCAGCTCAGGGTCAGATCACCGGGCTGATCGGGATCGTAAGCATGCTGGATAACGTTGGTGACTGCTTCGTCAACCGCGAGCTGTACCTGCCACGTGGCACGCTCATCGAGACCACAGCGTTCGGCGGCAGTGGTAATGAATGCGCTAATCTTAGCCAGCGCGTCGAGATCGGCAGTGAGGGTGATACTATTCTCCATGGCGATGGTGAGATCCAGACACCGGTATAGCCGGCTATGTGGCAGGTCTAGAATGAACCAACTGCTTCGACGGTATCGCCATAGATCTCGAACAGTGAGCTAAAACCGGTGAGATCGAACACCTCTTTAATCCGAGGAGGCAAGTTAGCGATCCGTACATCACCACCCTCCAGGTCAGTGATCTTCCATTCACGCGCCTTCTTGCGCGCTTCAATCAGAACCCGCAGACCTGGGCTGCTGATATACTCGAGCCGGCTAAAATCGAGCACAATCCGATGGCGTCCTTCTGCGAAGAGCGATTCAATCAGTTGCTTAAGTTGCGGCGCAGTGGCTGCATCAACGCGCCCGACCACTTCTATCAGATCAACCCGATGCAGTCGGCGGTGATTCAATTCCATTTCTACTCCTCCCTTATCAGGTACTGTATCGGCGCGTTGCGCATATTGCCTGTTATTATAACACACTGTGGCCGACCGAACGGAACGGAGCCACAACCATGCTATAATGACGGCGCCGGCACCGGTCGCTGGCGCGAAAGAGGTGCGGGAATGGCCCGATGGAATGATCTCAGTGTCGCGTTGAACACCCTGCGCGAAATTGATGTGACGGCAATTCGCGCTGAAGCAGAACGTCCGCTTACCATCGTCTGCGTTGGCGCGCCAGGAGTATGTCAAACGATTGCCGCCCGACTCGAGAGTGGTCCGCAGCGCTACGGCGCGACTGGTCCTTCACCTGTGCGGCTTGCCAGCCTGCAAACCATCGTGCCCGATGAGCTGCGCGATGTTGATCTCATTATTATCGGTCTCGATCACAATGTTCGCCTCTCAGCGCGCGAACTGGCAACGATTGATCGATTGGCACTGCTGGCCTTACCGACCGTCCTGGTCGTCTGGGGTACCACGTTGCCGCCTGATGCTGGTCCACTCCACCCGCGAGTAGCGCATGCCCGGCTCCTGGTTGTGCCTGATCCGGCTGCATCTGACGTGAATGCGCAACTGGCCGAGGCCGTGCTCGATCGCTTGCCCGCCGATCTACACCTGGCTGCTGCCCGTCGCTTGCCGGGGTTACGCGCTGTGGTTGCGCGTAACCTGATTAATAGTGTCGCATTCACCAATGCCTCGTATGTGCTGGCTACCGCAGTGCCGGCACAAATCCCACTCTTTAATATACCTTTCGCTGCGGCTGATATACTGGTGTTGACCAAGAACCAGGCCATCCTGGTTTACCGCCTCGGGTTGGCCTACGGCGCGCCGCCCGACCTGCGCGAGCGGTTGCGGGAAGTGTTACCGGTCATCGGGGGCGCTTTCATCTGGCGGCAACTGGCGCGCGCACTGGTTGGGTTAATCCCGGTTTGGGGTATTGCGCCCAAGGTGGCAATTGCCTACGCTGGCACCTATACCACCGGCATGGCAGCATGGCGCTGGTTTGCCGAAGGTGAGCTGGTTGATCAGGGCCGGTTGCGGGAATTGGGACAAGAGGCGCTCGAGTTGGGGAAGGCGCGGGCGGCTGAATTGATCGCAGCCGTGCGCGCAACCGGCGCTCGCCAGATGAGCCGCTGGCAACGATTTCGAGCGAGTCTGCGCAAGAGTCTCCAGCGCAACCGCAAACAACCGGGCTAATCTCAAACTGCTCCGCATGCTGCGTCGCGCGAACGCTGAATTATCACTCAAGGCCACAGAAATGATTCGGCGATATGATGACTGACGATCAAGACTGCTTTGCCCTGTCTTGAGCAAGTGCAGTTACGACCATCTTTGCCAGTGTGATCAATGCGCACCGGCTTGAGACGGATTGTGTTCACTATGCAATATGCAGCATCTTCATCGAACAACGTTCAATGAGTCAGGCGACTCAATTTGTCTCGAAAGCTTTACTGCCTGTTTGCGAGGAATACTATGGATTATTTTGTCATTGAAGGCGGCCACCGACTGGCCGGAACGATTCGACCAGCCGGCAACAAGAATGCAGCGCTCCCCCTCCTGGCAGCCAGCCTGTTAACCGATCAACCGGTGACACTGCGCAATATTCCCGATATTGGCGATGTGCGCACCAAACTGGCTCTGCTTGCTCACCTCGGCGTTCAAATTGATCGGCCAGAACCGAATGTTGTCCATCTGCGCGCCAGCCAACTGGCGCCGATTGAACCAGACATAGCATTGGCACGTCGAATCCGCACCTCGCCGCTGCTGGCCGGCCCTTTGTTAGCCCGTCGCGGCTACGTTACCCTCCCTCGGCCCGGTGGCGACGCGATTGGTCGGCGGCGGCTCGACACCCATTTGCTCGCGCTGCAAGCTTTGGGGGCGCAGGTGGAAGTCACCCCGACCAGTTACATTCTGACTACCGATGGATTGCGCGGCGCCGACATCTTCCTCGATGAAATGAGCGTGACCGGTACCGAGCAGGCCATCATGGCCGCCGTGATGGCTGAAGGTCACACGACTATCGGCAATGCCGCCTCCGAACCGCATGTCCAGGATCTCTGTCATTTGCTTAACCGGATGGGTGCCCGCATTAGCGGTATCGGCACCAATCTGCTTGAGATTGAAGGGGTTAGCAGCCTGCACGGCGCTGACTACACGATCGGGCCTGACTATATGGAAGTCGGGTCGCTTATCGGACTGGCGGCAGTTACACGCAGTGAACTGCGCATTGTTGACGCGCGTCCACATGAGCATCGCATGACCAAAATTATGTTTGGTCGGCTTGGGGTAAAGTGGCGTGAAGAGGGTGACGACATTATTGTGCCTGCCGACCAGGAGCTGGTCGTGCGCCACGATCTGCACGGCGCAATACCGAAAATCGACTCGGCGCCATGGCCTGGCTTCAATCCTGATTTGATGAGCACAGCAATTGTCGTGGCGACCCAGGCCCGCGGCACAGTGCTGATCCACGAAAAGATGTTTGAAAGCCGACTCTTTTTCGTTGACCGGCTGATCGGAATGGGAGCGCGGATCGTGCTCTGCGATCCACATCGAGCCGTGGTGGTAGGCCCGTCACAACTCTATGGCGAGCCGGATGGTCTGCCCAGTCCTGACATTCGGGCCGGCATGGCGATGGTGACAGCAGCGCTCTGCGCCAAAGGGCGGAGCGTGATCTATAACATCGGTCAGATCGACCGCGGCTACGAGCGAATCGATGAACGGCTGGCCGCGCTTGGCGCGCGGATTGAACGAGTACGGGCATCATAGCAACAACGGGATACGTGTGGTCGCCATCTGCTGGCATCCCGTTCTTGACCGACGCTTCCACCAATGGCAAGGCACAGTGTGTCGCCGACAACAACTCCATTTGCGACCGGGCACGGCATAGCCGTGCCCCTACACTTGCTGCGGACGAATCAAGACCTCGCTATCATTGCGCACCTGATTCACTGCCTTGCTTACCGGGTAGACACGCAACGCCACCGGCGGGGGAGCGAGACACAACTCGTGGAGACGCGCGACATCGGCAGCCGGATCGAGCCACAGCGCAGCGAGATCGGACGGCAGCATGACCGGCATGCGGTCATGGATCGGCGCAACGACTTCATTGGCAGCAGTAGTCAGAATTGTGCAACTCTCGATAAGGGTGCCGTCAGGCGCCTGCCATTGCTCCCAGAGACCGGCAAATGCGATCATTTCATCATCAACCGGCGAGAAATAGTAAGGCTGCTTACCGGCAGGAGTGGTCTGCCACTCATAGAAACCGGAGGCGGGTAGCAAGCAACGGCGACGGCGAAAAGCGGTGCGAAAGGCCGGTTTGTCAAGCGCCGTCTCGCTGCGGGCATTGATCATGCGCGCGCCAATGGAGGCATCCTTCGCCCATGCCGGGATCAACCCCCAGCGCAAAAAGACCAGTTCACGACCATTCTGGCCATTGCGCGCAGCCACAACCGGTTGCGTAGGAGCGATGTTGTAGCGTGGTTGAAACTCGAGCGGCGCAACGCCAAAGCGGGCGGCAAGTCTGGCCGGCGTAACAGCCAGCGTATAACGACCACACATAGCAACCTCACGAAATAAATAACGACTGCTCAAGACATGCTTCCCTCCAAGGGGAAGCATACCAATCGCCAGATTAGCGGATTTCCAAACAGAGTATTGCGTGGGAACGACAAGTGCGCAACCATATCGCTGCGGGATTTTGCAAGATTGAGCCAGCCGGCACAACCAGGCGACGCAATCGATTGCCGGGCAATGACTGATGGTCTGGAAGCCAGACGCTACTCAACCGGACATGCTTCCGACAACAGCCCCGATTGATACAATCCCACCCAACCTTCAGTGCTATGCCTGCGACTCTTCCTGCGCTGGCCATCCACACAACACAAAGTCGAATGATGAGAGCCGATGTAACCCTGACAGTCGATGGCAACTGCGCTGCCAGAGGAGCCATCGTGTCGGATGTCTGCGACAAACAATTTGCTATCGCACAAGAGAAAGCGGTACGCAGACACATCCATATGGCTGGCATACGAGGCGATAAGTCGTGAGCAGACCATACCAGTGCGCAGAAAACGAGAAACTGTCAACCTACCAATACGTGGCAGATTGACAGTAACGACCAATTGCCCATGGCGTTTCAATACACGCCTGACATCTAATGATTATCCTGATCAAGGCGAGTCGTTTCTCCGGTAGCCGGTTCGCCACCGGTAGGCGACTGCATCCGTTTGATCAGTTCAGCTAACCGATCATTCAACTGCGCAATCCCTTGCGCCAGCGTCTGCTGGAGATCGTGAGCAGCCTGGCTCTGCTGGATCTGATTCAGCGCCTGTTGACCGCGTTCGGCTAACTCCTGCACGCGGGGATTTTCAGCGATCAACTTCGCCGCTGACTGCACCTGCTCACCAACAGTCCGCAAGCCATGGAGCAATTCCTGCTGCACCTGGCGAGCGCGTTCATTTTCAAGCGCCGCGCGCAGGGCAGCTTCAATCTGCTGACCCAATTCACGCAACTCTGCACCCAAATCGGGTGTTTGATCGGGCTTCTGATCCTGCTGGCTCATCGATTTCCTCCTTCGATCACAAGGGACACCGGCATGACGATCAGAAATAAGACGAGCGCGCAGCCAAAAACGTTGCGCCAGTTGATTGCCAGCTACCGTCGCCGACGCAGCAAAAACCAGAGACTACCGACGACTGCCAGCGCGCCAAGAGCTGGGCTGGCTCCGCGAGCCGGGCCTTGCGCAACCAGCGCAGCCACATCAGCCAGGCCAGACAGACGCGATGGTACGCTATGAGCCGGCAGCGCCACCTGACCGGTCACATAATTTCGGCGACGCGCGCTCGCATAGAGATGGGCCAGTGGTGGCGCCAGCTCATCGTCGCCGGGGAGGAGATCGATCAACTCGGCCCGAAACAGCGCTAGCGGCAAGAGGGGATCGGTCTGATCGCTCGCCAGAACTCGGCGCAACAGGGTGGTATGGGCCCGGTGCAACGGATGCGATGGCGCCGGCACGCGCATACCGACCAGCACATCATGACCATGATAGGCAGTCAACAACCGTTCAATGGCCAGGGCAGAGGGCGGCGCATCGGCGTCAAGCGCCAATACCATATCGCCACCGATCAGCGCGCAGGCATCGCGAAGCAAATAGGCGGGACGACGCGGCTGGGAGTGAAATGTGGCATGCGCAAACGGATAGGCAGCAGCGCTACGCGCCGCTGCCGCTACCGCTGCCGGGCCGGCGGCAATGATAATTTCGTGCTCAACGCTATAGCGTCTGGCAGCAACAGAAACTGCCTGCACCGTCTGCGTCAAGTGTGCGCCATCGGCGGCGCAGACAACGACTGATAGGGTATTGATCACAGACACCGGGAACCTCCCCAAAGAATCATACTGGTAACAGTATATCACAAAGCGCATACCGAAACCGGTTGCAATCCGGAGAAGGGGTCACGGCAACGGGCAGCGTCAACCAACCATGGCACGACGCTGACAAGATGAACATCTTGTCATTTGATCACCCAGAGATGTGAATGATTTGTAAACGACCTGAAGCGCTGATCAGGCTTGACAGATGCGTTTAATAGATTTAATCTTTGTCTTGCCACCAATCAACCTCAGCTCGTACAGCTTACATCGTTGCCGCTGAGATTGTTGCGTGTATTCCGCACGCAAATCAGGCGACGTGCGTCTTTCGCCACTACACCTCACCATGCGCGCGCCTCAACGAACAGTATGAGGTTTGGCTGCTGCACGGTCTTACAAAAAGCGCGAAACAAGATGAGCGAATGGGCGCTCACACCCAGGGCAGCGATCGAGGCCAGCCCTGCACTCTACCAGAATTCAGGTTCTGGAAGAGTAGTTCGTTGTGTGCTGGTTTCAACTCCAGATTGCAGAACTACCGTGCAGTGAGAAGAGAAAGGAGGAATGCGTCTGTAGTGTCTGTGTCAGTTAGACAATCACACAACCAAAGTCTGGGTGCATTCTCGTTTGTGAGCTGAGGAGTTGTATGAAATTAACAAATAGACGCCATCTCGTCGCGATTGCAATCAGCATTGCCCTGACTATAGCGCTGGTTGCTCCGCTGGCTGCGCAACCGCCGCGGCCGATCCCAAACCTCGACTCTATCCGTCTGGATGAACCGATCTCGCTGGAACGCGCCCCAACCAGACTTTCTCCGAGCCTCATTGGCGCGACCGGTCGTCAAGAAGTGGTTATCCGTCTGAGCGAAAACCCAACGGCGCGCGTTCCCGAAGGCGCCGCCCAGGCTGCGCAGCTCAACCGCATTAACCAGCAGCACGAGCGGGTTCTATCGCGACTGCGCGCGATCGATCCAACCCTGACCGAGCTGGCCCGGCTGCGCGTGGCGCTAAACGCTGTCGTTGTTGAGGTCGATGGAGCGGCGCTACCAGCGCTCGCCCGCGATGTGGAAGTGGTTCGCATCAGTCCGGTGGTCAATTACGAGCGCGAGAGCCAGCCACCGATGGAAACGGTGCCGTACATCGGCGCCAATCCTACTGTGCAAGCAGCCGGCTTCCGCGGCAAGGATGTCCGGGTGGCTGTGCTCGATAGCGGCATCGACTATACGCACGCTGCGTTTGGTGGTGCGGGTACGCTAGCTGCGTATCAGGCTGCTTACGGCGACAATCCTGCCGATCCACGCAATACAACTTTGGATGGTCTTTTCCCCACCGATCGCGTCAAAGGTGGCTACGACTTCGTTGGTGAAGTATGGCCGAATGGCCCCCTCAGTCCTGATCCCGATCCGATTGACTGTGGTCAACCCGGTCTCAGTAGTGGCACCTGCGCCGGTGGTCACGGCACTCATGTTGCTGACATCATTGGCGGTGAGCAGGGTGTAGCGCCAGAGGTCGACCTCTTCGCCGTCAAGGTTTGCTCGGCGGTATCTTCATCGTGCAGTGGTGTCGCCATTTTGCAAGGCCTTGACTGGGTTGCCGATCCCGATGGCAACGGCATCACCGACGATCGTATGCATATTGTCAATATGTCGTTGGGCGCTTCATATGGACAGAACTACGACGACGATTCGGCAATCGCTGTCGATAATTTGCAGCCGTTGGGCATTCTCGTCGTCGCATCTGCCGGCAATAGCGCCGACCGCCCCTACATTACCGGCACTCCTGCCGGCGCGCGCACTGCGCTGTCAGTTGCGCAAACCGCTGTTCCCAGCGACGCTTCCTACCCAATCACCGTACTTAGCACGACCGTGTACGGTATCGCACAGCCATGGGCACCAATTCCCACCACAGCAATCGCCGGCACTCTGGTTTACGGAGCATCGCTTGGTAATGCGCTTGGTTGTTCGGCTTATCCAGCCGGCTCACTTACCGGACAGATCCTGCTTGTCGATCGCGGCGTCTGCGCAATTAGCATTAAAGGCTCTAATGGCGCTGCTGCCGGCGCAGTTGCAGTGATCGTGGCCAACAATGTTGCCGGAGCAGTGCCTCCCACCTTTAGTTTTGGTGGCGGCACACCGACCGTGCCGGTGTTGTCGATCACGCAGGCGGCGGGGAATGCGCTCAAGCTGCGGGTCGGGAACGAAACCACCATTGGGTTTGACAATCCGTTTAGCAATGCCGGCAGCGTGGTTGGAACATCGTCACGCGGTCCGACGATGGGCCAGATGACCTACGGCAATCAGATCATGTACGGCCAGATCATCAAGCCCGAAATCGGCGCACCTGGCGCGTCTATTTCAGCAGTGGCCGGCAGTGGCACAGGGGTCGAGCCTTTTGGTGGCACCTCGGGCGCAGCGCCAATGGTAGCCGGCGCCGCCGCGCTGCTGTATAACGCGGTTGATTGGAGTATGTCGCCTTGGGAGTTGAAGGCGCGGCTGATCAATACTGCCGAAACTAACATCTACAACGGTTCACCGGTCTTCCTTGGCCCGGTCCTGGCGCCAATTACCCGAATTGGCGGCGGTGAAGTGCGGGTCGATCGGGCTATTGCTGCACAGGCGAGCGCCTGGGAACTATCAAACGGCACAGCAGCTATCTCGTTTGGGCAGATCGATGTAACCCGCAATCCGACTACGCTCCGTCGCACCATTGTGGTGCGGAACTACGGTAATACGCCACTGACGTACACTATTACCCCAACGTTCCGCTTCGCCAATGATGCGGCCAGCGCAGCAATCTCGCCGACCACGTCGGTTACCACCATCACTGTGCCACCGCGAAGCCGTCGCACCTTTACCCTCTCGCTGCGGATCGATCCGACGAAACTACCGGCGTGGGTATTGAATTCGGGTAACAATGGCGGCAACGGCGCGGCATTGACCGCAGTTGAGTATGATGGCTACCTGGTTCTGGATGCCCCGGGCACAACCAACGACCTGACGATGCCGTGGCACATTATGCCACGCGCTGCGGGCGTTGTGCAGGCGCCGGCTTCTGTGCGCGCCACGACCAGCAGCCCGGCTACCGCGCGACTTACCAACAGCGGGGCCAACCCGGTTACGGTCGATCCTTTCACCCTGATCGGCAGTAGCAATACCGTTAACGCATCCCTCGGCGCCGGTATGCAGATGCCACCGATGGATCTGCGCTACGTTGGCGCGCGCGCGTTTGATATCCCTGGTTTCTGCCCCGGTAACACGCCGATCATCCAGTTTGGCATTACGACCCATCAGCGTATTACTCATTCCAACTATCCGGTAGAGATAGACCTGCTCTTCGACACCAACCGCGACGGCGTACCCGATTATGTTGGCTTTACCTCCGAGGTTGGCTCATTTGCCAGTGATGGACGCAATGCCTTCTTCGTTGGCCCACTCGCCGGCCCATACAATGCGTTCTTCTTCACCAGCCACTCAACCAACAGCGCCAACACGGTGCTCACGCTGTGCGGTAGCCAAATTGGTGTCACTGCGCTCGGTCAGCAGATCAACATCGACGCCTACGTCTATGATAACTACTTCACCGGCTTCGAGTTGAGCAAGATCGAGGGCATGAGCACAGTTCTCGGCGCGCCACGCTTCGACATCGATATCGGCAGCGGTGTCGTTCCGGCCAGCGGCTCGCTCAACACGACCGTTTACCGCTTCGACGCTCCGGCTGATGTGACCGATTCCGGCATTCTGTTGCAGTACTCCTTTGCGCCGGCTGGTCGCGAAGCAAGCGCAATCATTGTGCGGTAGTCGGGATGCGCCCTTCGCAACGACGGCAGGTATGGTATTACCTGCCGTCGTTGCTATGCTAACCTTTGCTGCAAACTGGTATCGCTACACCAGCAACGCAGTCAGGCTGTCAACCGTATATTCTGCCAGCCCCAATGACTCCTTGTTCGCTGGCCTTGTTGGCGATAATCCTGCCCCATCACTACCGACGCCAGACGAATGAGCGCGGCGATTGAGGGTGTTGCCACACCGATCTGTTCGGCCAAACTCTGCCAGAACACGAGACTGTAGCCGGCATCTTTATGCAGATACCAGTGATCGAGACTCGCCTGCGCCTGAATCCCGCGAAATCCCGGCGCTTCAGCGTAGCCGCGATCGTAACTGGCTTCCAGCATATATCCCTGCATCAGGCCAAGTTCTGGCTCAGAGATAATCTCAAGATCGAGCGCGCGTCCGATGGCAATGCGTTCCTCATCGATGGCCTTGATCACCCTCCCTACCGCAGGTGTCACCCCTTCCTCGTAAAAGAGGAAGGCGCCTCTGGTTCGCTCAATCAGGGCAGTATTTAGCAAGGTGATAGCAGGATGGATTACCGGATTGCCGTTTTGCAGGCTTGTTTGCAAGACATTGCGCGCCAGCTTGATGAAGGGATAGACCTCACCGACCTGAGCGATAATCCGCTGTGTCACGCGCGCCGGCACACGACTGATAAATAGACCATCTTTGATCTTGAGAAACATGTGTATTCGTCCAGGTTCGACAAGTCGAACGGCGTAAGGCAATGTTGAAGTTTCAGCCACAATAATCGTCTCATCGCGCAATGACAGGCCAGCGCCGCGTTTGAACTCAATGCTACCCAGGCATGACCCCGGGCATATTATCACCGTCTGGCCTGCGCGCATACGGTTGGCATGCCTCGGCGAAGAAACGTGTGCTGTAGGCAGGACCAACGACATAGATGAGGTCAGCATCAGAGAGAACGTAACCGATGTCGTGGCCAGCGTAGGCAATTGGCGCAAAGCCGTTCAGCTCACCCTCGGCGTAGATACCACCCTGTTGCTGGATGCGTTGCACGTTGTCGGGAAAATGTTTGAAATCAAACATCTTGACCGTAGCTTGTCGAATAGCGTAATCAAATGCCACTGCGCACCCACCATTGCCCGATCCCAGCACCGCTCCATGCATTGCATTGCTCCAAATTGAGAATAAAGAAGTTCCCGCGAGTCTACGCTGCTAAACCGAACGCTTCTACGCATTCCAGCCGCCAACCAGTTCCCTAAATCTGACACAACGGTACAGTTTCTTCTCCTTTTCTTATTCAGGCCAGCGGTACCGTACCCCCGGCGGTAAACGCAGCGTTTCATCACCCAGACGCCCCAAACCGAACGCGCTGCCATCGGCGCTCCGCTCCAGCCGCGCATACGTCGTCCATTGCGCGATCCAACCGTTGCGCGACAGTTCGCCGCTGAGCGGCACGCCGAGACCGGCGAGCAGTTCTTCCGGCACGGTAAAGTTGGGACAAATCGCGGTAGCCGGCGCGCCATTCAGGCATTGCTCGCTGCGAATCGTTTCGGCCAGATACAGTTCATAGCCGAGCGCGCGCATCTGCACTGCGCCATTGCGCCATTCCAGGCAGATCCGCTCAAAACATTGCAGCCACCCCCACGCAAAGGGAACCGCCGGCGTCAACGGCCAGCCACCCCGCTCGACTGCGCCGAGTTCGGCCCATGTGCGCATCATCGTCGCCGGCACGAAGTAGCCGGTCTCGCCAAAGAAAGCGCCACCCTGGGGTTCAACGTTTAGGGTTGCTACCGGCTGTGGCGCAATCAGATCACGTCCATTCGCGTCACGTAATCCAACGGCCAGTTGATAGGCACCGGGCAGAAGATCGAGAGGGAGCGCAATCGGTTGCAGATGTTCAACCGGTGTTGTCATCGGCCAGCGCGATGGTGGCAGCGCGCCATACACTAACGATCGCTCGCTCTGCGTGGCAGTGCGATCTCCGGCGAAGAGCAATCGCACTACGACGGTCAGGTCATCGACCGGCAACGGATCTGTGCGCTGCCAGACGAGATTGAGCGTCACCAGTTCACCCGGTTCGTAAGCTGCACCCAACGGCGGCGCCAGTTGCACGGCGGACAGTTGTACGCCACCGGCAGCCACCGGCTGCGCCGGTAGCTGTGACGGTCCGGTAGCAACGGGCCGATAGCGATCGATCACGCCGAGCGAGCCATCCTGCGCGTAACGATGGCGAATGATGGCGATCATCTCCGGCGTAAGCCAGTTGCCGAGATAATCCAGCAGGATCAAGGAAAATTCGCCATTCGCCAGCGCGCGCAGAACGGGGGTTTGATCGGCCAGACCCTGATCGAGTAATTGACGAAACTCAAACACCGGTATGCGAGCCACCACACCCGCGCCGCTGGCCAGACCAGGCAAGTCGGTGAAGATCACATCGCCTGCCGCTTGCGCTTCAACGGCCAGCGCCTGATTGACCCGCGCCAACGCGCCAAGCACTGCGGCTTCGCGCTGCGCATCGGCCCATACCCCATATCGACCGAATGACAGTCGCGGCGGACTCGGCTCAATCAGACCTGCCGGGCGAAGGCGGTTCGTATCCCACAACGGTGGATAATAGAGCAGGCTGGCGATCAGCAGCCCGCCTATCGTCGGCGTCAACCACCTAGACCGCAGTACAAGACTTTCGGTTGACCGCTGCCGCGACACTATTGCCCCGCGGGTCAATCCATCCCAACCCAATCCGGTCAGCCAGATCAACCCGGCATACCACTCGAAGAAATAGTTGGCATACGCGCCAACCTTTCCCGAGCCGATAGCGCCCAACGTACCTGCCAGCAGGTACACCAGGGCAGGCGCCGGCGCAGTTCGCTGGCCAGTTTGCCATACTGCTATCAAACCGATCAACGCCGTCCCCAGCAATGGCCAGCGCAAACCAAGCTGCTGGCGCCAAAAACCGGCAGCTAGATCGAATTCCCAGCGATTGGCATTGGCTGCCACGACGTGAAGCAAAAACCAGCCATTCGTCGCCCAAACCAGGCCGGCAACGATCCCGCCACCGCCCAGAGCGGCGGTCACCAGAAAGGCAATCACTGCTTCACGCGCAGGCGAATTGGGAGAAGCGCGATGTCTCATCCATGCTATCAAGAGCATGACGCCCGCAGCCAGCGGCCCGGCGATCAATGATGGTTTGGTCAAGAGGCAACCAACTGCCAGTATTGCAGCAAGTGTGCCACGCCAGCGCGGTGACAGGCGCTGATTGCCGGCCAGCCATACTGCCCACAGCCCCAATGCTACCCCCAGCAGATCGACGCGCATCAACGGCAACCACTCGCGCACTATCGGAATTGTCGGCCACAAGAGGGCCAGCCACGCGCCACGCCGACCGATCAGCGCGGCCAGCGCTACGATTATCGCCAGCCCGCCGATCAGTGTGATCAGTCGTCCGGCCAGCAACGGCGTGCCGATCGCTCTGGTCAACCCGCCGCTGAGCAGAAGATAGAGCGGCGGATAATTGACAATCAAAAATGGTGGCTGCGCTGGATCGGCGTAGAGATGCCAGAGAGGCTTGCCATCGGCCAGCCGGCTGACCTGCGCCACAAGTGGCCCCTCACCGTAATCAAGGGGAAAGGGGAAAGCAAGTATATGGCGAATATGCTCTGCCGCATACCAGAGATAGAGCGTGAGCAAGCCGAGCAGACAGCCAGATACAACCCATTGTAATAATCGTAAGCCAGAACGTATCATGGTAAGATAGAACTCGCTGAGCAACGGTGCTCAGTCGAGACTCAACTGCGCTGCGCAGAACGGGTAACGCAACTCCATTCTTTGGTTGCCAGACGAATCCCTTCGGCATTACAACATTGCGTCTATGCGTTATCAGTTTGAACAGCGCATCCGAAGGAGAACCTTACTATGACCAGCCATCGTATTGCGCGACGGATCCGCGCCGTACCCCCATCAGGCATTCGCCGTTTTTTCGACATTGCGGCCACGATGCCCGACGTGATCTCGCTCGGTGTCGGCGAGCCTGATTTTATCACGCCTGCGCCCATCCGCGCTGCCGGTCAGGCTTCCATCGATCGCACAACCGCCTACACCTCCAATTCGGGCTTGCTCGAACTGCGGGTAGCCCTCGCCGATCATCTTGCCCGACGCTACGGTGTGCAGTACGATCCTGAACAAGAACTGCTCATTACTGTTGGCGTGAGTGAGGCGATGCTGGGAGCAGCACTGGCTATGCTTGACCCTAACGATGAGGTACTCGTTCCTGAACCGTGTTTTGTCGCATACCCGGCCTGTGTGACTTTCGCCGATGCAAAGGTTGTCTACGTGCCAACCAGTGTTGCTGACGGTTTCCAGGTGACCGGCGCAGCGCTAGAAGCAGCAGTAACACCACGCACCAAAGCTATTTTAATCGGCTATCCCAATAACCCGACCGGTGCCGTGCTTAGTCGCGAGCGGTTACTGGAGGTGGCAGCCATCGCCGAACGTCACGATCTGATTGTCATCTCTGACGAGATTTATGACCGGCTGGTATACGGCATCGAGCATACCTGCTTTGCGTCGTTGCCCGGGATGCGCGAACGCACCGTACTCCTTGGCGGTTTCTCAAAAGCCTATGCGATGACCGGCTGGCGTCTGGGCTGGCTGGCTGCGCCCGCCGAGATTACTGCCGCAGTGCGCAAATTCCATCAGTACGCCATTATGTCGGCGCCAACAATGAGTCAGTACGCCGGCCTGGAGGCTATTTTACACGGTGAAGATGCTGTGCAGGAAATGGTGCGTGAATACGACCGTCGTCGCAAGTTGATCGTCGCCGGTCTTAACAGTATCGGCCTGCCCACCTTTGAACCACAAGGAGCCTTTTATGCCTTCCCACATGTTGGTCATCTCGGTCTGAGCAGTGAGGCCTTCTGTGAACAGTTGTTACACAGCGAACAAGTTGCAGTTGTGCCGGGTGACGCCTTCGGGCCGAGTGGGGCCGGTTACGTTCGCGCTTGTTATGCCACGGCGTTCAACAAGATCGAAGAGGCGCTTGATCGGATCGAACGATTTGTGCGTCGAATCGGTTAACGTCAACACAGGCAACGAATCAGGGAAATAACATCATTGGTCTGTCGCCGCCAGCAGCGAAATCAGATCGCGCGCTGGCGGCACATGCGCTCACCAGCAGGGTTGAAGAGAGGCGAAGTATGTCACCGCATGACAATGAAACTACTACCGAACTGCGCTGCTCGCTAACAGGTCGACCATTGACGCCAGAAGAAGCGTATTGGGCGCCGCCGCTTATCACTGCGCGTGATCTGATTACCACTTTTTTCAAGACTCTCTTCTCCAATCCGGTTGCGCTAGGGGCCATCTTTCTCAGCGAGCTGCCCGATGTGCCTTACGCTCCCGAAGCACGTCCGCTACTGGCCCGCCGCCGTTCAATTGAACAGGCCAAGCTGCTCGGCCTGCTCCTGGTGATCGCAGTCATTTTAGTTGGATTGATCTTCTGGCTGGTGCGGTGAGCGAGCAACAGACGCCACACACAACGATTCTCTCCAGTTCCGCCGGGCAGTCAGCGCTCAGTCAACTTAGCGCTGGCCGGCGCTGGTTGCTGAGCAGCCTGGCGATCGGAGCAATTATCGCCTTCTCACCAGGTGGTCGGACAATATTGGCGACCGGACTTTGGCTGCTTGCGCCGGGCTATCTGCTAGAACGGCTCTTGCCCGGCGCGCGTCTGCATTGGCTCTTGCGGATTGCGCTTTGGATTGGAATCAGCGCCAGCATCATTCCACTAATCTACCTCTGGATCACTGCGGCGAACGGTCATCTGGAGGGATCGGTCATCATTGTCGGCGCCATACTGCTGGCTGCCGGCGCAATCATAGCCGCATGGCGCGATCTCGCTCACCTCCAGGTTCAACCCTCTGCCAGTGCCTGGCTCCTGATCGGTGTCCTCGCAATCACTGCCTGGCTACGCGCCGAACAGATCGCCGATCTGGCTTTGCCGGCCTGGGTCGACTCGGTACATCACGCGCTGATGATACGGGTCGCTGCCGAAACTGGCCGCGCGCCGTGGACTCTCACGCCCTATCTGCCAGTTGTTGACATGCCCTACCATTGGGGCTATCACGTCGTCATTGCCGCAATCTGGCGAACTGTCGGCGGCGAGTTGACCGATGTAATGCTTTGGAGCGGCCAGATGCTAAACTGGCTGCAAAGCCTGACCGCCGCTGCGCTGGCCCTGCTTTGCTGGCGTCGTCCATCGGCAGCAGTCGTCGCCGCCGCAGTGGTTGGTTGCATTTCCTGGATGCCGGCCTACTATGTCTCATGGGGACGCTACACTCAGTTGAGTGGTCTCTTGCTGCTGGTCGCGCTGGCTATCGGCTGGCAATACTGGCTGACGGCAGAAACCCGCCGCGAGCGTCTGGTGTGGTTGGGACTGGTTACATTAGTTATTGCCGGCTTGAGCCTCATTCACATGCGGATATTTGTCTTCGGTGGCGCGCTGATCGTCGCGCAGAGCATCGTCTGGGCCATCCGCCAGTCTCGCTCGCGCATCGTCGCACAGATGACGCAGGCCTTGCTTGCCGGCGTGGTTGCCATCGCACTGGCAGCACCGTGGTGGCTACTCTTGCTGCGCCGTGTTTTGTTACCGGCAGCGACTGGCGCCCAAAGCCTGACCAGTGGCGGATCGTATGTGCAACTGAATCGCGATCTGATGTGGATCGGGCCGAATGAGTGGCTGGTTGCGCTGGCTCTGATCAGCGGCGCGCTTGGCATTGCCTATCGCCAGCGCGCAACAACCACCATCCTGCTATGGATTGGCGGTCTGATCCTGCTTACCAATCCCTGGCTGGTAAGCTACCTTTGCCCACCGATTGGAATAATCATCTTGCTCTTCGGGATTATCAGGCGCGCATGGCTACCAGGCGGCGCTGGGCTGCTCTTGCTCGCCATCAATCCGTTCACGGTGCGTCTGCCCTTCCTCTGGCTATTGCCGGTCGATATTGCGGCAATCAGTCTCTTTCTCCCTCTTAGCAGTCTGATCGGCGGCGGCGCTGCCCTGATCTGGCCGACACGCCATCGCCTCTGGCGCATCAGCGGCACGATGATACTGATCGGTCTCTGCTTCTGGGGCGCCGATCAGCAACGCGCCATCGTCAATCCGGTGACGGTGCTGGCTACTGCTGCCGATCGCGCCGCTATTGCGTGGATTAAGGATCATACCCCACCAAATGCTCGCTTTCTGGTCAATGCTGCGCCGTGGTTACCCGGAGTCGCGCGCGGCAATGATGGCGGCTGGTGGATAACGCCCCTGACCGGACGCTGGATGAGCACGCCGCCGGCGCTATTCGTCTACGGCGATGTTGATGCAGCCGAAGCTGCGCGCCGGCGCAGCCAGCAGATCATCGACTTTGGCAATGGGCAACCGATCGATCTTGATCACCTGATTACCACTGAGCAAATCGACTACATCTACACCTCAGCCGCCGGGCCATTGCAGCCTGAGCTGTTTGCCGACAAGACCGGTTACGAGCCAGTGTTTGCTCAAGACGGAATTGTGATCTATCGAACGCCTGTATTTTCACCGTAATCATGACACTGCTGTACTGCTTGCCATTCATAGCAATGGCGCCAACCACCACTCGCGCCAGAACCACAATCCGATCAGGTACAGCAAGCCCAGGCCGACAAGCAGGGTATCAAAGCGTTGCCAGCGTCGCGGCTTTGGCCGCGCAGCCACACTGGCCACAGCAAAGAATAAGAGGATCAACAGGCCGCAACCGGCAATGTAGAGATGGTGTAACGGCGTCGCCGGATCAAGCCCTCCGTGCGTCAACTGCAAGAGATTACGCAGATCGGTGGCAATCGGTCCGGTCGGGGGAAATGCCGGCGCAATTGGCGACAGCAAAGCGGCAAAGGGGTTGAATGCCACTGCCACAACGACCACAGCCGGTGGGAGCGAAGAGGCAGCAATCAGCACTGCTACCACCAACCAGAGCAATAGTACGCTATACGCTAAAAACAGTGCGGCTGGCGGACTGCGCAGCAGCGCCATCCAGCAAACACCATACGCCCCGTTCAGCAACCCCGTTACCAGAATGACCGTCAGCGCCCAACCGACTTCTGACAAATCCAGACTGCCAAACAATGGCAGGATACTGAAAAAGGGCAACGTGACAGCGCCGGTGACGAGTAACAGTCCCCAAACTGCCAGCAAGCGGGCCAGCAATGTGTCAGGAGGTATCGAGGCCGCCAACGGATCGTCAACATAGGCGCTCATTGCCAGCAGCGGCGTCGCCAGGATCAACCATCCTTGCAAGACCAGACAGAACCCGGCCACAAAGAGGCGACCGAGCTGAGCGCCGAGCAACGGAGTATCGAGCAACGGTGAGGCGGTCAGGTTTCCCGGATTAGCCAGACCTGCTATCCCCTGTACGGCCAGCAACATGACCAGCATGGCGCCAACCAGAAACCCTAACGCGCGCCGACGCCGAATGATCCGGCGCCACTCCTCGCCCAGCTTCTGCCTCATGGCAGCACCCCTTGCGCGCCACCGGTTACCACCACACAACCCAACCGCGCGAGTTCACCACGTGCCTGCAACCGCAATTCACCAGCGCGCAGGTAGGGTGTTGCGTTGGAAATAGTGATATTCGAGAGAACAGTCACCGGGATCGCATCCCACGCGCTAGTTGTCCAGTTATAAGCCGCGATGGTGAGCGGCAGATTACCGCCGACATCCGAAGATTGCAGCCGCACCTGAATAGTTCTGGCTTCCAGCGCCGCGAGCGCAGGCGGCAAACGCAAACGGATTTCGGCAATCTCTCCGCTGAATTGCGCGCCTTGCCCATTCAGGCATGGGAGTAGGGTCGAATTGGTCAGATCAAGCCGCAACCATCCCAGACCAAGGTTGATCTCACCCTGACCAAGAATCGGCGGACGCATCACCAGCAAGGTCTCAATTCGTTCGGTGGTCGATTGTTCCGGCGTCATCGGGTCTTGATCGAGCCATGCTATCATAAACGGCCCTGGATCAAACCGCTCAGGCAACGCGGCGATCGCTGCATCGATGAGCGTTGCCCGAATCCGGGCCGTCGGGTCACCAACGCGATCAAACAGCCAGCCATTAGTGCGCAAATCGTTTATTACCCGCTGACCCGGTGATAACCCTGCCGGCGCAGACGCCGGGTTTAGCGGCCAGCGGCCAACCGAACGCGCGCCAGGTCGCAGGGTACCAAAGAAGAATAGTTGATCACCATAGATGACGAAGACATCACGCGCAGTCGCCAGGCTGTCGTTCTGCACATCAACCCGCATCCAACCCTGATCGACGATCAACGCTGCCCGTATCGCCGGCGTCGGCACCACTGCTGTTGCCAGCAAACCCTGCATATGCCACGGTTTCAATTCCACGTTTATCTGTGTCGTCGGTTGCGGCAATCTGTCATCAATACCACTAATCTGACGGCCACTCTCAGTTGTGGCTACCAGCGGTCGCGCGATTGTCGGATAAGAAAACGCTATCGTCTCAGTGCGCGGCATTGCCGACAGTAACACGAGAGCCATTTGCGCCTGGGCTTGCTGCTCATCAAGCGTTTCAATGAGGGTAAGACGCAAGGCGCTATATGCCGACACTGCATTGTCGTTGGCCCACCACAACCCAATACTGGTGCTGATAACCGCCACGACTGCCAGTACTGCCACCGGTATAACTCTGCGCCACCACCAGAATCCGCCGATCAATCCTATCACTGCCAGCGCATACCCGGTTAACCCCATGACCCCTTGCGCAAAGGCCGGAATCTCAAGCTGAGGCAGCGCATCCAGCACCGGAACCAGCATCTGCGTCTGTTGCGTCGTCATCTGAGCGCTCTCGCCATCAGGCATTGGCGTCAGCAAAACCGGTTGCGCCAATTCCGACCAGAACCGCTCACGTCCGGCCCAACCATCCAACGCCTCTGACGCAAAGGCCAGTTGTGTGACCCGACCATGACCAGCCTGCAACTCTACCCAGGGCGGCGCAGCCGAATGGTCACTGCGCTGCGCGCCGGTAACCGGCTGTAACTGCAAGCCGAGCAAGGGCTGGTTCAAAACTTCTCCACCGCGAGCAACCAGTGGTTGCCGGTCAAGGATGGTTGCCCCGGTAATCGTTGCCGCTCGCAAGGCCGGGGGTAGCGCAGACTGCAAGGCAATCGCATTTGGACCACCGCCAATGATCAGGTGACCACCATTGTACACCCAGGCCAGTAAAGCCGATTGCTGCGCTGCCACTAGCGGTTCATCGAGCGCAAAGAGAGCCAGAACGCTCAGGCTGCTCAGACCGAGCGGATGATCCGGGAGATCGGCCACGCGCAGATTACCGATGGCAAACAGATCGCCACCTGCCGGCACCGGCCCTAGCGCAGCTTTCATCCGCTCCACCGGACGCAAGAGCAACAACACCTCGCGTTGAGCGATGACACTGTTTTCAGTGCTTAGCGTGACAATTACCGCGCGAGCTGGCCGCGCTATGAAAACATACAGCCAGAACGTTTGCTGCGTGCCGGCAGCCAGCCGCGCGGTGCGCTCATATTGCGCTGGCTCATCAGCAGGAGCCGCGGTAACAGTGACTGTTACCGCACTTGCCCCCTGGTTCTGTAACGCTATCCGCAACGGTAGCCAGGCTCCCGTCACATATTGGCCGGCAAAAGGAGTAAAAAGATCGAGGGTAACTGCTGGTTGCGCCGTCGCAACGCGCGGTAATCCCCATAGAACCGGCAAGCAGGTCAGCGCGAACCACAACAGGATTATCACACGCAACCGGCGCACAATCATAGCGGTATGTCTGGCAGAGCAGGATGATGCTAAATATTATACGGGAAGTGCTTGCACGCCGTGACGAACTGCGCGGCAATATCGTTCGATTGCTGCGCAATTCAATACCGATGCATATGTTATGATCAACGAGAGTCGGCTCGCTTCTGACACACGACTGTTATGACGAATGAAAGCCCAATTAGTGACCGCGAGCGTGAAATCTTGCGCCTTGTCGCCACCGGCGCTACCAACCAGCAGATCGCTCTCGCGTTGAACATTAGTGTCAATACCGTCAAGGTGCATCTACGCAACATTTTTGCCAAAATCGGCGTGGAATCGCGCACCGAAGCAACAGTCTACGCCATCCGCGCCGGTATTGTCACAGTTGGTGAAACCGGCCTGGTTGAAGCTGGCACAAAAGAAATCTCTCTTGAATCGGAATCGAACGTTACCATCGAAACCGGTTCAGATACTCCCTCTGCTCAGCAGCCATTTGCAGAGCCGGAAGCTGCGCCGCCTGACCCATTGCCAGCATCGGCGACAGAGCCGTTCATTCGACCAGCGTCAACATCAGAGCCTCTTGCCCCGCCGGTATCGGCAACAGAAAGCGCGACCGTCAACTCAGTTTCCTCCCTACCACCAGCGCCCATTACTCCCCCGGCGTCATCGCCGACTCGCTTCATTCCATGGGTGATCGGATTGATCGGCTTAGTGGCAGTCGTTCTCATCTTTGTCCTGAGCACCCGCGCTACCGACACCCCATCACCGGCTGTCAGCGCCACACAGCCGGCCTTTGCCGGCACTGAACAACGCTGGTCTACCCGTCAGCCGCTCAGCGAGCCGCGTGATGATTTTGCCCTAACCGGCTATGACCTCGAGCGTCGGCTCTACGTTATTGGCGGACGCCGTAACGGTATCACCACTGCAACAGTTGACCGCTATGACCCTGAAACAAACCGTTGGGTGTCACTCACCGACAAACCCACCGCTGTTAGTCATGCCCGGGCAATCACTCTGCGCGGACAGATCTTTGTGCCTGGCGGCGAAGATAACGCCGGCGCCGTCATCGATCGACTCGAAATCTACGATCCACGCGAACAGCGCTGGTTCAGTGGCGCGCCACTGCCGGCGCCACGCAGCCGTTACGCGCTGGTAGCCTGGGAAGGTCAACTCTACCTGATCGGCGGCTGGGATGGAACGTCCATTCGGTCAGAGGTCTTTATCTACGATCCATTGCTTGATCGGTGGGTAGAAGGCCCACCACTACCGCAACCCCGTCGTTATGCCGGCGCAGCCATTGTCGGCGGTCGTCTCTACCTGGTTGGCGGCGAAGGGATAAACGGCCCACTCCGCGACAGCGCCTGGCTTGAACCAGGCAACACTCCCGATCGACGGTGGATTGCTACCGCGCCATTGCCACAACCGATTGCGCGACCGGCTGCGGTTGGCCTGTCGAGCGCATTGGTCGTTTTCGATAGCGAGCGGCGCGAAGGGTTGAGCTACGACATCGCCGCTGATGCCTGGAGTCGTTCGCCGCTCCCACCAGAAGCCTATGTCTTCCCCGACGCAGTACTGGTCGAGTCGAGCATCTATTTTATGGGTGACACGCGAGCGCAGGGAATGTTGAGCGAATATCGCGCGCTATACATCATCTTCATTCCTGGGCAGTAGCGATCTGGCGGTAGATGTCAGCCCAACGCTCTGCCAGATGATCCCAGTCATAGCGACGAGCCTGCGCCTTTGCCGCAGTAGACATCGCCGCTCGCCGATCGGGATCGGCCAGCAGATCGGAGATTGCAGCAGCCAGCGCCGCCGGGTCTCCGGCGCGAACCACCATTCCAGCAGCGCCGAAGCCAAGCATCTCGGCGCGATCACCCACGTCGCCGGTAACGACCGGCACACCGAGGGCGAGGCTTTCCATCAACTTGAGCGGTGAACGCGCCCGTGCCACCGTATCGTCGTACACCGGATCAACACTGAGATCGGCCAGAGATAGCAGCGCGCGCACAGTATTATGGGCAACGTGGCCGGTAAAGCGAACCTGGTCGCGCCACGGTTGCTGAGCGACGTAACGCTGGAGCTGCGGCAAATCCTCGCCGCCACCGATCAACAGCAGCACCGCAGTCGGATGAAGCGTCAACACCTGAGCAAAGGCTTCCAGGAGCAGATCGACCGGATGACTGTGCAATGCAAGCGTGCCGGCGTAAGCAATCACAGGCTGGTTCTCGATCCCTAACACTCGCGCTAGCGCAATGCGCGCGGCAGGCGTCGGTGGCGTAAAAGTAGCGCAATCCACGCCATTGGGCACGATAATGCAAGGTTGACCTGGCCGCGCCATTTTTTGGGCCAGGTAGCGCGTATTGGTCGTGATGCCAGCCGCGAGCCGCGGGAGCAACCACTGCCAGAAGGCAAAAACAGCTCGCTGCCACGCGGCGGTAAATCGGTTAGCCGTCACCTCGTCATCATCGCAATCAACCAGAAACGGCTGACGCCGCCATAACCACACCGCCAGTAATGCGGCTAACCCGTTAATCGGTTGTGGTTTCCCCAGATGGTACCAATCTGCCGGCGAACAGAGCACAGCCCAGACCATGGCAAGCGTCGATCGCGCTACCACCAGCCCTAACTGCAAGGGGCCGAATCGCGTCGGCGTACTGCCACTCTTCCGCGCATGCATCTGGCCAACATACCAGACCTCCACGCCATCTAGCATGAAGCGTCGCTGCCGGCACATAGCCAGATCCGGGTGCAGCGCCAACAGACGCGCGTGAAAGCCACGTCGGACTAACCCTCGCGCAATGTTGAAATACCGTCGGCCAGAGGGACGCTCAAGACCCATTGGCAAAAGGAAGACGATCCGCACTAGTCGCCTGCTCCGTTCAATTCACGCGCCAACCCGGTAATAATTGCAATTAACCGGGGCCACGTTTCAGCGCGCTCTTCCGTCGCTGCGCGAATGTTCGCAGCCAGAGTTGGGGCCAGATCGGTCTGATAGTAGCGAATGATGGCCTCTGCTAACGCAACCGGATCTTGTGGTGGCACCAGCAAACCATTCACCCCATCTTGCACTACTTCTGGCAAACCGCCAACATTCGTCGTAATGACCGGCTTGCCAAACCCAAACGCAAGTTGAACAACGGCGCTTTGCGTAGCCGAAACGTAAGGCAAGACTACCACATCAGCCGCGGCAAAGATTGGTTGCAACTCCTCATTCGGCACATAGCGATTAACAAACGTAATCGCATCGGTCACGCCAAATTCGGCAGCATACCGTTGATAGTATGCCGGTGATCCCCAAATCTCACCCACGACCAGCAAATGGGCATCGATCTGAGTCCGCACCTGAGCGAGGGCCTGAATCAGATACTCAAGACCTTTGTACGGACGAACAAAACCGAAGAAGAGTAGCACGCGACGACCATTCGGCACTTGTAACTGCGCGCGGAATGCCTGCTGAGCCGCCACTACTTCTGCAACGACTGGTTCATATGTGGGCAAAAAAGCCTTCACAATGCGGGCATGCGGCAACAACGCGCGCGCGCGATAGCGATCGAGTTCACTATGAACAATCAGCGCATCGGCGCGGCGCAAGACAGTCAACGCCAATCGCCGGTCAAGCGCGCCGCCACCGTCGTGGGGCAACACATTATGGCAGATCATCGCAATCTTCACTGCCGGTTGGCGTTTCAATAAACTTGAAATCACGGTCAGACTGGGCGTCCAGTACGGCACCCACCATTGCAAGAGCAACAGATCGGGTCGATCGGCGCGTACCCGACGCACCAGTTTCCACCAGGTGAAGGGATTGATCGGATCAAGCAGATATTCACACTCTGCCCACAAAGGAATACCACTCGGATCGCGATCGCTCCGACCGGGGAAAAGAAAGGCCGGGTACTGGCGCGTAAATGAGTAGAAAAAGACCGTATGACCGGAGGCGCGTAAATTTCGCACCAGCAACGTTGTATATTGTGCGATCCCGCCCCGGAAGGGGTACGTTGGACCAACAACTGCGATGCGCACTAGCGAATTCTCCAGATACTCACGCCGTCTTGACGGTAGATTAACTCATAAAACGGCGCTGCGTCGATCTGCGCTGGGTTAAGATACTCGCCAGGCGGATTCGCCGCAGGGCCATCATACAGATACTCGAACCCGAAAGATTTGAGCGCGGCGGCTGCCTCGACGCTGCCGATTGGATATTGCTGAATTGCCTCATGCTGTTGCCGAATGATTTGTAACAGATCAGGTGGATCGGTCGCTTCAAATCCTACTGCCATCGGCAACAGATTCGCGCGCCGACCGGTTAGAAAGCTCAACCACCAGCCACCATCGGTGCCGGCATATACATATCCGCCGTAGGCCGGAAAACTGTTGACAAAAATCACGGCATCTGGCGGTAGATGCTGATCAATCCACGCCGCTGCCTGCACATCAGCCGGCGTAGCCAACTGATAAGCAGGGTCGATGATGGCAACCTGCATCCGAGCGCCCCACCCAATCATAAGCAACCCAAGCGCCAGATGAAACCCGATAGCGGCAGAGCGTGACCGGAACATGAAAGCGGTTACGACCCGCGCCAACGCATGCACACCGGCGCCAGCCGCCGGCGCGATCGCCAGATAGGCGCCGATCAGCACGGCAAACGAAGTGATCAGCCCCTGCCCGTTGAGATTCAGCAGTTGTGGATTGGCAGCCAGCCAGCTCAACGTTGCCCATAACGCCAGCACAACCCCCGCCGGGCGGCGTTGCCAGAGCAGGAAGCCTAGCCCTACCGCAGCCAGTGGAAACAGACCGGCCTGAAAGGCCAGCCCAACGATCTCAAGCGCAATTGGATTGCGCGCCTCAACGTCTGTGCCAAGGATCGATGATGCCATGCGGATAATCTGGCCTTGCTGCACCCGCCAGAGCCAGGGCAAGGCCAGCAAGCCGGCGCCGACCGCGCCGACAAAGGAGGCAAACACAAACCGCAGCCACTGCCGCCGACCCTGCCCCCACAACGGCGCAAGGCTCACCGCGCCGTAAGCAATCACAAAACAAATTGCCAGGATCGCAACCCGATAATGGCTGACTGCCAGCCCGGCGCTGGTGATGATCGCCAGCAAGAGCGGACGCAGCAATGATCGCTGCGATCGGATGGCAGTATCAATCAATGACATCCATGCCACCGCTGCCACCGGCAAAACAGTCTGCCCGGCCAGTTGCGTATAGCGACCCCAATTCACATAATAAGCCGGATACCAGCTCAGAAAACCCACGATCACCGCTGCCCACACCCCCGTCAGCCGCGACCCTGTCAGGCGCGCAGTCAGCAGGTAAAGCAACGGCGCTGCCAGCCCATTCATCGCCTGACCGGTCAAAATCACCGCCTGAGGAGCGGAAACGCCGCTCAGCCAGCGCCACCATGCCGCCATTGCGTGAAAGGCGTAATGGTAGGTAAAGGTCACTGCCGGCGCATACGGTTGCCAGGAATGAAACAGGCCACCGTTGTCGATCATAAGCTGCGTGATGACCGTATGATGGTACGAATCACCAAACAGACCGAGCGGCAAATCGCGAGTGGGAAAGAAGCGCGTGGCAAAGACGGCAATCGTGACCAGGGCCAGCGACCATCCGAGCATGTCTCGATAGGGCAATCGTGAGCGACGGAGACGGCGGGCCGGCCACAGCGCCAGCGCTGCCAGCAAAACCAGCGCAAACCAGGCCAGCGTACCATTCCAGCGCCAGCCAATCGGTTCACTCACAAGCATCAAGAGTGGTATCACAGCCCAACTAAGACCGGCGGCATAGATCAGTCGTTCAAACCAGGGCAACGGTTCGGGATGCAGCCAGCGCAACACCGCCAGACCGGGAACGATGAAGAGGAGCGCGCCACCTAATGCCGTCAGCAGCTCGACGACAATCATTTGTGATGCCCACCAGAGCAACCCCGGCGCGGCCATACTGAGAACTGCTGCCAGCCAGATTGTGGCAAGCCACAGGGCCGGTGACAGATTGCGATGTTTGGCCGAGACAATCACAACTACCCTCTTGCCATCACTTCGCCTGCGCAGAGGCGGTCATATTGTAGCATGACTTGTCGGTTGGGGTTGGGTACCTCCGCTAATCTTGTAAACGAGGGCGAAAAGAACAAGTTACGGCTGGATAAACCAATTTTGCGGCAGCGGAATGAAAACAGCGCAACCAGGCAACGCGTATTGCTACGTTCCAATCTCAGTTGAGCGTAAAGGATCAATTCGCTTTCGAGCGCCGAACCTGCAACAGCGGAGCGCGCCGAATCTGCGCGCAAGCGCGCATGATGAACCAGTAGGGCGCAAATTCCGAATGGTCGTCGTAGCAGTTACTTCCATCGCGCAACAACGTCAAATTCGATCAAGGATTTGTTTGAGTTTCTTTTCCGAATTGGCCGACATTCGACATGCGAAAAGCCAAGTTCAGCAAGCATCTCGGCAAACAGGTGTTCCGTAGGAACAAGAACCCCGTAGAATGTCGAATTTCCAACAATATAATGAATCTCTGCGCCTGCAGACAGCAAACCTGTGAGTTCACAGAAATGCGCCCACATATCGTCGATATATTTTGCGACATATTTGGATAGGATCATCCCATTCTTATGATCAGGATGCGCGATCTCGCGCAAGACACGAGTCAATTGAGCGCTGTTGAACTGTCGTTCCGAACGTTCCCAGTTTGCAAGCCGACTGGTAGCGACACCCCAGGTGCCACCAATGGTCTGCCAATCGAGTTCGCCTGCCGCCCGCCCATCGCTGAGGAAGCCCAGCCAGTACATGTATGGACGTAGTTCGCGAATGTATGACATTCGATTCGCGTAGGGTGGTGAGGTCACAACGAGATCGAACGTGCCAGAAATCTGTTGCCGAAGCTTGCGAGCATCAGCCAGCATTACCGAAGCGGAACCAACCGGATTTTCAACCGCGCCACGCAACACAAAACGAACCTCGGTCTCGAAAATTGCTACCTTATCAATCTCAAGAGGAAGTGTCAATTGTTCGTCATCCTTGAACGACATTGATTGATGATTAAACGCAGCATTTGACAGGCGCATCAACGCGCGGCAGAACGCAACGAGCAAAAGCGAGCGCGCCTCCGTATCAGAGTGTGTCGCGTGGTCAATCGCGGCGCGAAGAAGGCGCAGAAAGTCAAGATCGTCCGCGCTCCACCAGCGCTCAATGTTCGCGATCGGTGGCGCAGGAACCGGTTCAATTGCCCGATGAAGCGTAAGATCAATGGCATGCGCGCAGGCATTGCGCGTTTCATCGATAACTTCCGCTGAGTACCGCGCCGTCTTTGCCCGCGCCAACCACACCAGGAACGGATTGAGGTCAGTGGTAACACTTTCCCGTCCATGCGTTGCGGCGCACAGGGCTGTTGTTCCTGTTCCGCAAAACGGATCAAAAATGCGTTGCGCGCGGTCATGACCGGTAACAATCTCTTCAACAATCTTCACCGAATAAGAAGGTGTCAGCCTGATCCAGCCGTGCCTTCCGGTGGCAGCGTTAAACCGGTGCGTATACTCAGCTCGTTGTCGCAGCCGCGTCTGAGCCGTAAAAGATCTCATCGTTCATCCTCTGAACTAAGCAAGGATTCGAGAACGGATACCACTTCTCGCCGCAAATCTTCACAATGCTTCTTAAAAAAAGCTTCAAGATCGTATCCAATGATCTGCCTCGCGAAAGCATATGTAGATGTAAACGGATCATCCTTTCGTTCACCTGTAATAACTACCCATCGCTCGCGTTGATAGCGCTTCAAAATATCATTATCTATTTGCGTCGAGAGAATGGCAGCGCAAGGAAGGTAAGCATGGATATACGCTGTTGCTGCATTTGCAATATCGGCATTCTGACGCTTAGCATCTTTGCTCTTGTAACCCTGACGAACTTCGAAGACTACTTCCTTAAGGGTATTTATGATACCAGGGTCAACACCCAATCTTTCTGCTGATTTTCTCATCCACTCACGAAATATATCCTGTTTATCCTTATGCGCAATGCTTTCGATCAGCACTCGTCCATCAAGAGAAAGCATGCGTTCCTGACCAGAAGAAGTTGTTACCTTGTAAGACCATATCACATCCTGGTCTGAAAGACCTAATGCGTCGCGCAAGACCGTCCTGAAAAGCTTTTCACAACCGATCCCAATTTGCCGATAAATACTTGTCATACCGCCTGCAATTCTATGAGCGGTATACATCATCAGATGATCTAATCCAAACCACTGATAAAACTGATCGTTTTTGTATAACGCGCGAAATTGCTCCAACGTTAAACCATCTCTTTTACCTCTACCAAATCCAGGTTTGTAATCTGCACAAATCCGGATCGGTTTGAGCAGGAGATCAAGATAAGCGTTTTCGCGATCTTGATTGATATTCATAGCGTTTCCCAATGAGTTCGGCAATCTATGAACTGCTTGCGAGAACGAGATAGAAGAAGGGCAAAGCAGAAAGCGCTTAGCAAATTATAACTGACAGAGAGCGAGTGAGAGACGCGCGTGTTGTTGGAATAACTCCAACAACCTGGCTTCCAGACACATGCGCTCTTCTACCAGAAAAATTAGAGGATACCGCTCCAAAATCTGGACGCAAAACTGCCCTGGCGCAATATCACATGCGATCCAACATCACAACTCCTGCCACAAGTTATAGATTTTTAAGTATCAGTCTTAGATATCCACAAAAACAACGACGACAACAATGTCCACAGATACCGCGCACACCCAGCGACTGTATCAGCGCTCAAGGCGTTCCATCAGTCCCTGCTCATGCGACCGCAGTATATCAATGATGACCCTCTCAATATCGTCACGCACCTTGCGGAAATCATCCATATTGTCGGTTACTGCCGGATCGGGAAAACTGTGGTGAATGCGTTTGCCTTGTCCCAACCAGACCGGACACTCTTCGACTGCCGAGTCGCAAACTGTGATCACCAGGTCAAAATCGATCGCGCGAACTGCATCGACCCCCTTCGAGTCACCGGCATGATGAATTCCGATCTCCGCCAGGGCGGTGATCGCTTTGGGATGCACGTATCCCGCCGGCTTTGTGCCGGCGCTGAAGGCCTGCCAGGTTTCGCCTAGACGAGCATTGACGATCGCTTCCGCCATTTGTGAACGGCACGAGTTACCTGTGCATAAGAAGAGAACTTTTCGCTTCTGCATAGTGTGTGATCCTCGCTGCTTAGCCGCGCTGTTCGCGAGCGCGGCGCATTCGATTATCAATATCAGTGCGACCGGATGATCGGCGTTCAGACGCCTCGATATTCAAAAAAGAACAGACCGTTCCCGTCTCGATCCAGCGCGACAAACTCTTTCCCGCCCCAAGGCTTCTCCTCTAACATTCCGTTCGGGTGAATAACCCCTGCTTGCCGGTATTCTGCATACAACGCTTCGATATTGTCTACCGCTATGCGACAGGCGGTATGTTCGGCGATATACTTATCTTCGCAGATCCATAAATGAATCTCGACCGTATCGCGTCGAATTGCCGCATAATCCCCATAATTGAATTGTACCGTAAACCCCATTTTATGCTGGTAAAATTCAAGCGCCGCCGGCATGTCGGCGGTCGGAAATTTTGGGATGGCGTACCTGAACATCTTTCCTCCGTGGCTGTGAGAAATCTATCCCGTCGTGAGTCATTACAGGATAGGAACGCAATATTCCATCACGCGCTCATCATAGACTTCGTAAATGGGACGTTGCCGGTCGATGATGAGTCGCTGTTGGGGTATGTAGACCGTGAAAAAATGGCTGATGGTCGCGCCGATAGTGGTCGGATCTTTCGCGAGCGATAGAATGGCATAGCGACCGCCCGGCAGTTGTCTGGTGGAGATGTCATCTGTTGGCAAAGTAGCGGCCTCGAGTTCCAGCGCGCATTCGTAGCTGACCAGTTGCGCGCCATCGCTTTGTGGCACGCCGATGAGCCTGAACGTCGATGGATCGTATCCACGCTGGCGCGCCCAATTTTTTATGTTTTCAAAGCCATTCCGAATTTGCTCGCTGTAATTTCCCTGGGTTTGTTGGAGAAAAACCGGTGTATAGACGATGGTTATCGATGGTAATTCCTTGATAGTAACCAGCAGTGGTTGCTCAACGTTCACGCATGACATTCCTTTGTCTAAAATGGTTTGAGTGGAAATTGTTATCTGAGAAGGTAGAAGGTCTGCGCAGGTGATGACTGGCCGCGCGCAATGAAGAATCTTACGCCGTATGAGCTGCATCCGCAACTCTACTCGCCAGCGCCGCCAGGCCATTGACACACGCGCAGATTGCCAGGGTTGGCTGGATACAACGGATCGCTTCACGCATTAAACTGCGACCAGAAGAGACGTTCGTATTCGCGCGCCGCTTGATCGATCTTCTCTTTCGAGAGCAGGTGCATTTTGACCAGCAGTTCCCCCAGACTCAGCCGCTTGCCTTGCAGATCGAGCCGGATTTGCTCGGCCAGCGCAGCTTCCAGTTGCGCCGCTGTGATATATCCCTTCTCAACCAGGTATTCGCCCAATACCTGCGGCGCCGCGCGCGCCCGACTCCGCTCTTGCTGCTGAATGATCAACGCTTTGGCCAGCTTTACCGGCGTAATGAGACCACGCTTAAGCAGTAATTGACCGAGCCGCCGGTCTGATTTCAATAGACTGGCCCGCCGTTGCTCGGCCAATACTGCTTGCAGCTCGGATTCGCTAATCGCTCCGATTGAGACGAGAATTTCGCCAATGAGACGTGGTTTGGGTGGTTCGTGAAAGTAGGGTGTCTTGACATCAGATAGCAGCCGCATCGTGCGGATCTCGTTCAACCGTTGTTGGGCAAAGCCATCTGCCGGATTGACTGCCAATCGCGCTTCGAGGTATTCGATCAGCAACTCCTCGTCATCGGGTGCGAGCGCCGAGGCCCGCTCCAGACAGTCTTTGCGCCGAACCGGATCGTTAACCAGCTTGCTCATCGCTACCCATGCGTCACGACACTGGTACCCGTCGAGCAAGTGAGAACGCAGGCTCGCCATATCCTGGCTATGCGCAGCGACAAATGGACACGGAACTGGACACTGTTTCATCGATCAATCCCTACCATGTGTGAAGCTCAATGATCTTGTTGCAGATATACTATTGGGTGGCTGGACAAATCTTTCTGATGTAGCTTCCTATTATAACTGTTCGATGCGCGATTGTACAGGAGTAGCTATGCCTTCTATCAATGTTATCCTTACCGGTCTTGGCAATATCGGTCGCACCTTGCTCGAATTGCTGGTAGCCGATCCTGAACGACTGCCACGCCGCTACGGTTTTACGCTCCGCCTGGTTGGTGTCGCCGATTCGAGCGGCGTTGCCTTCGATCCAAACGGTCTCGATATGCCGGCAATTATCGCTGCTAAACGGCAACAGCGCGGCGTAGCAACCTTGCCCACCTTCCGGCCCGATCTCGATGTCGTAGCGCTGGCCGCAACTGCTGACTACGACCTTTTGCTTGAAGCAACCCCAACCAATCTCCGCGATGGGCAGCCCGGTCTTGATATTGTGCGGACAGCATTGCGGCGCGGCAAACACGCTGTTCTGGCCAGCAAAGGGCCGCTGGCGCTGGCTTTTGGCGAGCTGGCGGCTCTCAGCGATTGGGCCGATGACCTTTCTCCGCGTAGTTCGCGCCCGGCTTTGCGCTTTTCCGGCGCCGTTGGCGGCGCTCTGCCCACCATCAATGTTGCTCGTCGCGATCTGGCCGGCGCTCACATCGAACGCGCTGAACTCGTGGTTAACGGAACGACTCAGGTGATCCTTGAACAGATGGCTGCCGGCGCTGATTTTGCAACTGCTCTGGCCGAAGCGCAACGCCAGGGCATTGTTGAACCCGATCCGTCGCTCGATGTCGATGGCTGGGATGCCGCCACCAAGCTGGTCATCTTTGCCAATGCTGCGCTCGGTCAATCGACCACGCTGGCCGATGTATCGGTGCGCGGCATTCGCGACGTGACTCCCGCCGAACTGGCAGCGGCGTGGCGCGCTGGCGGACGTATCTCGCTCGTCGCCCGCGCCGAGCGCCAGCCTGATGGCCGATATACCCTCTCGGTTGCCCCGGAAACGCTCGGCTCAGATCACCCGCTCGCCCGCCTTTCTCGCGGTGAAATGGGTTTTGTCATCTACAGTGATAGCGCCGGTCGCGCGACGATGAGTAGCCTTGAAGACGGGCCGCTGGGAACCTGTCAGGCGATGGTGCGCGATGTGATCGACGTACTTCGTCGCTGATCAACAGAGCGTCTCAGGACATTGATGGCGCGCAACCGGAGAAGATCGCCCTCTTCCAGCACGATCTTCCGGCTGTTACTGCCTGCACTCAGGGGATCAGACCTAAGCGGCGACCACGCGCGACTGCCTGAGTGCGGGTGGCCACGCCCAGCTTGCTGAAGATGTTGTTGATATGCGATTTAACTGTGCTCAACGCAATCACAAGATCGCCAGCAATATCCTGATTGGTGCGTCCTTCGGCCATCAAGCGCAAGACCTCGATTTCACGCTGGCTCAGCGGTTCGGGCAGGCTATCAAGCGGTAATGAGGGCGCTGGCGTCGCGGCGAGCGGCACATCATCGGTAAACAGTGTCAGGAGATACTCGCCAAATGGCGGTAGCTGGCGGTTGGAAGACAATGTTGCCAGGATCGGTTGTAACGCCGTTTTCGCGGTCACAAATGGCGCTACGATCCCTTCGCTCGCCGCCAGATGCAGCGCATGCGTCAGCGCGGGCACTGCCTCGTCTCCGGCTGCGGCTAACGCCAGGCTTCGCAACAGCGCAGCATCGATCGGCGACAAGGTTTGCCAGAGTTCCTGCCCGGCTTTGTGAGTGAGTTCAGCAGCCAGCTTCCGCAATGCATCGGTGTCACCCGCCGCTCGTGCCGTAGCCAGCCGCCACTCGTAATGCGCGCGCGTAACATGCTCACGGGCATAGAATACGGCAATAGGCAGATAGTGAAACTCTGCCGGTGTGGTCGGCAGATCAGACAGCAGCAGACGCGCAGCCTCAATCTCGCTCTGAGCAAGCAAGATTTGAGCTTCCAGGCCATCAAGGACTGCCATAACCCATGCGACGTTACGCTCACGGGCAAGAAAGCGCGCCTGCCGGATCGCGCGCAATGCGCTAACATCATCGGCGCGGACATGCGCGATCCGGGCAGTTGCGATGAGCAGGCAGAGATAGCTGGTCGTGCTACCCGGCTTGATGATGCTCTCGGCTTCGGCCAGTGCCGGCAACGCGCCGGCAAACTTATAGCCGATACCGTGCAGATCGGCCAGCGCCAGCAGCGGCAAGCCGGCTCCGGGTGGGCGCTGCCCGCGATTGATCTGCCCAAGCTGATCAATCGTTTCCCGACAAACCTTAATCGCAGCGTTGATCGCGCCACGCAAAACGAGCGTGTAGGCATAGTCACTTGTCGCCATCGCCGAGATGTAGGGAAAACCGGCATTGAAACCGTTGGCGATAGCCTCAGCAAACGCTTTCTCAGCCCGCACCGTATCGCATTCGGCTACATACGCATAACCGAGATCCTTCGCGATCCGCATCCGCAGCGCCTGCTGATCGGGCTGCAACCACGCCAGCGCCTGCCGACCTTCGGCCACGGCCTGCTCAGTATTTCCCTGCAAGATGGCCAGCCTCACTCGCGCTGCGCTCAGCTCGCCGCGCAGGTTGGCAATCGTGCCAATCGGCGCAGCCGTGCCACTGGCCACGCTGGCGAGAGCCTGCTCGGCAACGCCGATCCAGTATCTGGCCTCTTCAGCCTGATAATCGGATGTCGCCAGCCATGCGCGCAAGAGGGCCAGTCGCGGATGGCTCTCAAACGCCGTTTCAGGAATAGCCGGCAACCAGCGCCGCAGGGTAACTTCCCCAACCTGGGTAATCAGCGCCAGCCCGATCGGTTCGAGCATTGCAACCACATCATCAATCGCATGCGCACTCAGCGCATGATTGATCGCCTCAGTAAGGAAACCGTGCGCGGCAAACCACGCTCCAGCCCGCCGATGCAACAACGCCAACTGCTCGGCGTTACTCCCGGTTACGAGCCGATCGCGCAGCACATCGGCAAACAGATGATGATAACGATACCAGGTACGCTCGGCATCGAGTGGCACCAAAAACAAATTGTTCCGCTCAAGCTCGGTCAGGATCAACTGGCTGTACGACTGGCCGCTCGCCCCTTCGTCAGATGACTGGCTCAACCCCAACACCGCGTCGCATAATGGCCCGCACAACCGCTCAAGAATCGAGGTCTGGAGTAGAAATTGCTGTATGTGACCCGGAAGATGATGAAAGACATCTTCAAGCAGGTAATCAACCACATATCGATTCGTGGTATTGAGCTCCTCGATCAACGCGCCGCGATCGGCGCGACTACGCAACGCTAGCGCCGTAAGCTGCAACCCTGCCGGCCATCCTTCAGTGCGTTCAATCAGCGCGACAATCTGCTCACGGCTCAGCGACAACTCCATCGTTTCGAGCAGAAAAGCGGCTGCCTCTTCTGGAGTGAAGGCGAGATCGAAGCCACGCAGCTCGGCCAGATACCGGCGCGCCCGCCAGCGCGCCAGCGGCAATGGCGGATCGCTGCGGGTAGCGATGATCAGGCGACAACGAGGCGGCAAATGGTCAACCAGAAAGGCAATAGCCTGGTGGATCTGTCCATCATCAATAGTCTGGTAATCGTCAAGCACAATAGCTGTCGAACCGGCAGTCTCGGCCAGATCATTCAGCAATTCAGCAAACCACTGCTCGGCATCCATCGCTTCAGTATCAATCATCGCGCGCAGCCGATCGCGTCGCTCGGGCGGAATATTTTCCAGCGCAGCCAGCAGATACATCAACAACCGCCGGATGTCATTGTCAGACGCATCCAGGCTAAGCCAGGCGATATGCGACCACTCATTGCGCGCCTCTGCCATCCATTCGGCCAACAGTGACGTTTTGCCATAACCGGCAGGAGCGGAAATCAGCACCAGCCGACTGTGCAGCGCGGCGCGCAACTGTTCACGCAATCTGTCACGAGCAATGAATGACGGTAGCAGCTCTGGTGGATGTAGCTTCGTGCGCACGAGTGGCATCATCCGCACTCCCCCTCTGGCGTTGTAAGCTGTTTCGTTTGGGATGGAAAGGGTCTTGCTACCTTACAGTCTACCACAGGGATTCAGCCTGTAAATACTGCCTGAGCGGACAGGCTGGCCGATGAACGGCGCCGGTCGGGATGTGTTTGGGGAATGACGGGGTAGAATAAGAACCTCAAGCCGAGATTAAGCTGACTGCAAATGAATAGGAATAAAAATTGTCTGTTGAATAATTTCTGGCGCCAATCCAGATGATGGACAAACGTGCCTCCCGGAACTATCATTGCGCTAACATACCAGCATCTTTACCAAAACAAAGACCCAATTCACATGGCCTGCTACAGTAGAAAAAGACTATCAATCAACATTGTCTACTACGCTGTGAAGATTTGCTTTTAGTTTTGAGATTAGTATGTCTGTAACTCTTGAGTCCACACGATGCGCTTACATCAACACTTCCACCACAAATCCCGCGCCCTCCTCGAAGTGATTGCTGTGTTGAGCCTTACCCTGCTGGCACTGACCCTGATAGGACTCTCTCCGGTGGGCGCATGGGAACGAACAACTCTCCGTCGCGGGTTTGTCGAGTATGCGGTGATGATGGCAATTCCCACTACCATCCTGATCGCTACGCGACGAGACCTGACCGCTTACGGTTTGTCGTTGCGCAATCCAACCTATCATCTTGATGTCACGACAACGGCGCTGGCGCCGGTTGCCGTTGCCAGTATTCCTTTCGCGTTCGTTGATTACAGACACTGGACGGGCTCGCTGATTCTGGCAGGAAGCTATCTCGCCTCCCTGTTTGCCCTCGGCTGGCTGCTCCGGCGCAAGCCGACTCGCAATGAGGATGGTGTTGTTATCGGCGCATTCACGCCGATCTGGCTCCAGCTTCCTCAGCCAACTGTTGTGGGCCGCGCAATAACGACGTTTGTTTTCTTCATCTTCTTTCTTGGTCTCGGTGAAGAGTTGCTGTTTCGCGGTTATATTCAGTCACGCCTGAACGATGTATGGGGCCGTCCTTTCCGGTTCTTCGGCGTTCCGTGGGGATGGGGCGGGTTGATCACCGCAGCCCTCTTCGGTTTGATGCACGCGCTCAATCTGGGGAGTCTGGTGAACGGTAACTGGCAGTGGTCGTGGTGGTGGGGAGGCTGGACGTTTTTCAGCGGCCTGGTGTTCGGATTTGCGCGCGAGAAGACCGGTAGCATTGTCGCGCCGGCACTCTTGCACGGCTTGCCGCAGGCGATTGCATACACCCTGATCGGTCTCTAGCTCACGCAACCGGAATACTCGCCAGCAGAGCGCGGCTTCGGCGAGCCGACCGGCAACACAATCCAGTTTTCATCGACAGAGCGCGCTGACAGCGATCAGACACTGATCTGATATGCAGCTTATCGCCACGCTCGCGCCGGCCTGCCGTTCCCCCTTGTCGCCAAATTTGTCGGCAGAAAACTCGACATGCGGATTCATTTTAGCTATACTGACAGCATGCAAACCGGCGCTATCACCAAACTATGACAGTACGCTATGTCATTCCCCATCCGTATCATCTTACTGGGTGATATTTGCTGTCAGATCGACTCGCAATACGTGAGTCTGCCACAGCGCGAGAGTCTGCGCCGGCTGGCAACCCGACTCTTCCTGCAACCCCGTCAGCCAATTCCTCGCAAGCAACTGGCGTTTACGATCTGGCCTGACACCGAACCAGATAAAGCGCTGGCCAATCTCCGCCGCCATCTCCATCTCCTGCGCAATCTCTTGCCTCCGGCAATGCGCGCCTGGCTCATCGTTTCAACCCGGCATATCATCTGGAATGCTCCGGCTGAATGCCAGAGCGATGTCCATCTCTTTGAGCAAGGATGGGCGTCGGTGCATGAGCTGGAAGCGATTGTTGGGCTTTATCGCGGCGATCTGGCTCCCGGCGTTGACACGGACGATGACATTCTTGTTCGCCGCGAAGCCTTGCGCCAACGCTATCTGAAACTGCTCACATCGCTCGTCTACGCCTGGATGAAAGAGCGGAACTGGGATCGGGCGACGCACTGGGCGCAACTCCTGAATGCTCACGATCCCTGGAATGAAGAAGGCGCGCGATTGGCGATGACTGCGTTAACGCTGGCCGGACAGCGCACTGCCGCGCTCGCGATCTATCAGAAACTGGCGCATGAGCTAGAGCATGAGCTGCATCTGCAACCGGCGGCAGAGACAACTGCGCTCTACAACGATATCGTACACCATCGGTTGGGTCCCGCTCCCTCGCCCGATGACCCGCCGACAACGGTAACGTTCGTCGGTCGCGCCGATGAACTGCGGCGTCTCGATGAATTGATGCGTCGCGCTGCGCAGGGACAAGGCTCCATCGCCTTCGTTTCAGGCGAGCCAGGCGTGGGGAAGACGGCGCTGGTGCAGGAAGCGGCGCGACGGTATGGTTGCGCGCCCGATAAACCGCCGGCGCTCGTGTGTTGGGGATATTGCCAGCCGTTCAACGATGGACGCGGCAATCGCCCCTACACGCCCTGGCGCCATATCTTTACTTCCGTAACGACGCGACTAGTTGAACGCGCCGGAATCGCCACCGACTGGCTGAGTCGCCTGCTACCACTCGTCCCCGATCTGGCCGGGTTGTGTCCAGAGTTGTCCCATCCCTCACAACCGGATGCTGCGGCATTGCGCGCCGCGATCCGTCAAGGCGTGCAGGCGCTGGCATCGCGCCAACCGGTTATCCTGATTATCGAGGATGCGCACTGGATCGATCACTGGTCACTTGATGCGCTAAACGAACTAACCGATGTCTGCCAGTCTTTGCCAGTGCTGCTCATCGTGACCCATCGCTCTGGGGCGGCGCCGCGAGCCTTGCTCGATCTGAAACAAGCCATGCGGCGCCGGTTCCGGGCGCTCGACATTCATGTCGCGCCGTTCACGCCGACAGAAACCGATCTGTTCCTGAACAGCATTTCCGCAGACATCGTTGACGCCAGAACGCGCGAAGAGGTCAGACGCTATGCCGGCAACTTCCCGCTCTTTCTGCGCGAGGCGATTGAGAGTCTGCGTCAGGCGCATCAACAACGGGAATCACACCAGACACCACTGACCGGTTTGCGCGATGTGATCAGGCTGCGACTGCGCGATATTGGGCGACAGAATCGTCAGATGCTCGAAGCCGCCGCAATCCTGGGATTTTCATTCAACGGACACGAATTGCAGCAGATGCTCGCCTGGCCGCCGGCGATCTATGTCTCGGCGCTTGACGAACTTCTGTCGCGACGGTTACTGTTCAACACGGTGGTTCACAGTGACGATGATTTCGTCTTTTCCCATCATCTCATCCACGACATCATTCTGAATGATATTCCGGCTGACCGCGCCGCAGAACTCCACAACCAGGCTGCCGGCGCCCTGGAAAGGCTGCATACCGATCAGCCGGGCTACGCTGCCCGGATCGCCACCCATTATGAGAAGGCGGGAAGCGCGCTTGCTGCCGCGCGTTTCTGGCTGGCGCATGCGCGCGAGAACACAGATCTGGCCGCCTTCGATCAGGCGATGGAAGCCATCGCTCGCGTCGAAATGCTGGCGCCGGGATCATCCCGGCGAGAACGGGAGCTGCGGGCACAGATTGCCGCGCAACGTGGCATGATTGCGCTCTACCAGGGTGATGCCACTTCAGCGCTCGATCTGTTGCAATGCGCGATGCAGCAGAGTCGTGAATTTCCTGCCCTCTATACCAGCGCGCTGATTACATACGCCTATGCGCTCTATACCCGCGATCGCGCCGCCGAGTCGCGCGCTATCGCCTCGCAAGCCCTTGAACTGGCTTCGTCGTTACAAGACACGATCGGTGTCACGCGCGCGCTGAATATTCGCGGTGTCAGCTCGTTGATGATTGGACAGATAGAAGATGCCGTCGCCGACCTGCAACGCGCATGCGAGCTGGTTGATCGGCTGCGTCAGGACGACATCAATGCCCGTAGTATCCTGGCACAGACGACCCAGAGTCTGAATCATCTCGGCACTGCTCTGGTATTTGCCCAAAAATATGAACAGGGGCGGGAGATTCTCAACCGCGCTGTCGCTATGGCGCAGCGCAGCGGTTTGCCACGACTGGAAGCCGCGGCATTAACTATGATCGGCCAGATGACTCTCAACTGCGGTCGCTACGATGAGGCGATCCAGGTGTATACCCGCTCGATCGATGTGGCCGGCGCATCGTATAGACCGGGGATGTGGGGCAAGTATGCCGGGCGCGGCTGGGTGTCGCTGCGCCTGGGTGAACTCGTGGCAGCTCGCCAGGATTTCGTTGCCGGACTGGACATTGCTAATCAGGTGAATAGCCAGTACGGCGCGCTGTTGATGCAAACCTACCTGACCTTCGTTGACCTCGCCCAGGGACGAAAGCCAACGTTATCACTGGCGCAACTGGCAATGCGCGCAGAGGAGCTGCGCATTCCGCCGGTCGTGTATATGGCCTGTCTGCTGGCCGGTCAACTCTGGCGCTTGCTGGGAGATAGCGCGCAGGCGCTGGAGATGCACGAACGCGCGCTACAGGCGGCGCAAACAGCGAATGTGCCCTCGTTTATTCTCCACGCGCGCGCTCAGCAGACCTATGACCGGTTGCTGGCTGCGCATGACACCGCCGCCAGCGCAGACCTCGACCAGATTATCGAGCAGGCCCATATCAGCGGCGAGTTGCCGGTGCAATCCCTCGCATGGTTGGCCCGCGCCGCATATCTACACCAATGCGCTCAACCAACCGCGGCGCTCGGCGCTGCCGAAAAAGCCGTCATAATCGCGCGCGCCTGTCCCGATGTGCCGTTAATCGGCGAAGGACTGGCGCTGCTGGCACGCATCCGCGCTTCTGCCGGTCAATCGACCTTTGATGATATGGAACTGATGGAAGCGCAGGCGATTGCCCGTCAGCATTTCGCGCCACTTGCTCTGCTCATCGGTTTGCCCGAAGCTGCGCGACTGCGCCAGTATTGCCTCGATGGCCTGATCGATTCGCCATTACCCTCTGTAGCTGCCTCATGTCAGCCAACAGTCCACGCCACTGCCCGTAAGCGCCGCGCCTCTCTGTAGTTCAATAGCCATTGCAGCCACGCCGGCCGCATTGCCAGTACACTGCTCCTTCACCACGTCCGAACCCAGAAGGAACTCCTGGGCAACATCCCTACTCGCTTCAATGTCAGGACGTTTTGAGGACGCTTGATCGTTACCATTCAGGTAGTTCGCTGATCGCAGTTGTGACCGTCGCAAAAGAACCAGCGGAGAGCCGTTTCGCGAACGAGAATCTTGTGACGGAATGCGCAACCTGGCCACGTCTTCGGCGGACACATCGCGCGTTGCGAGTCGGGCACGACCGCGTCTGATAGAGCGTCCCAAAGCGTCACATCGTTTCTGTAGAAAGGATCAACCAACATCATGACACGCAAAATGACACGCAAACCAACCTTCACCTGGCTGGCATTGATGCTAACACTCGCATGGCTATTTGGCGCTATGGGTGTGCAAGCGCAAAAGAACGCGCCGTTGCCTTCCGAACTGCCGCATGATGCCGGTCAAACGGCGCATGTGACCAGCGTCACTACTACTGGCGGCTTCCTGTACGCCTTGCGCGATGTCGATGGCGGAGCGAATGAAATTTACGGCTTCCGCGTCAATGAGGCGACCGGCGCCCTGACGGAGCTGCCCGGTTTTCCGGTTAGCACTGGCGGGAATGGGAGCCCAGTGGGTATCACCTCGCGGATAGCCTACGATGCTAGCAATGGCCGCCTGTACGCACTGAACAATGGGAGCAACACCGTCAGCGCTTACAGCGTCAATTTCGACACCGGTACGCTCACCGCGCTGCCGTTCAGCCCGATCAGTCTGGGATCTGGCGATTGGGACTGCCTAACAGTGCATCCCGGCGGCTCACCGCTGGTGGTAGGTGGTTTCGACAGTGAACACAAACTGTTAAGTTTCGTGATCAGCGGCGCTAGCGCCACCCCGGCGGCAGGCAGTCCATATGTCGACTTTGGCACAGTTGCTTTATCCTGTGTCTTTAGTCGCAACGGCAACTATATGTATGCGTCGGGAAGCGCATCCCCCTCCCTTGCCGGATTCAGCGTCAATCCTGCAACCGGCGCTCTCACCCCATTGCCCGGCTCACCGTTCGACACCGTCGAAGGTACCGTCTTTGCGTTGGCCACCGATGATACCGGACGATTATTCATGGGCACTCTTGGTGGCCAGAATATACGTGCCTTTACTACTGATAACGGCGTGCCGACCCCTGTTGAAGGCAATCCATTCACGTCCGGCATAGAAGAAACCACTTATGGGATGATCCACCCGGCAGGCTACTACCTGGTGGCTGACCGGGACGGTAATCGGGTGGGTGTGTACCGCATTGATAACAGCGGGTCAAGCACAACACTGACCGCAGTGACCGGCTCGCCATTCGCATCTGGCGGGTCGTACACCAACCTGCTGGCGCTCAACCAGAGCGGCGCGTTGCTGTTCGCTGCGCACGGCGACAGTCGCAATATCACCACCTTCGCGGTCAATGCTTCCAGCGGCGCGCTCACCAGCCTCGCCCCACAGTCTGAGGATACGCTCGGCACAACGGGCCGTATTAGCGGTCTGGCATACGTCGGTCAGCCGCAGATGCCTGCCCCACTCGGTTCAGGCTTTCTCTATACTCTGGAAGACCGCGCCGGCGCCGGTCTTGAGAACCGTATCTACGGCTTCCGCGTGAATGAAGCGACCGGCGCGTTGACGTTGCTGCCCGGTTTTCCGATCAGCACTGGCGGCGCCGGCAGCACCGTGAAATCTTCTGAGCGGATGGCATACGATCCCGTCAATGCCCGCCTGTATGTGCTGAATGATGGGGACGACACCATCAGAGCCTACAGCGTCAATCGCATAACCGGCGCGCTCACGGCCCTGTCGTTCACGATCAGCCTGGGCGCCGGCCTCTGGAACTGTCTGGCCGTGCATCCCGGCGGCTCGGTGCTGGTGGCGGGAGATGCAGACAGTTTGCCTGCTCTTGTCAGTTATACCATCTCCGGCAGTGGCGCCACGCCAGTGACTGGCGCTCCCACCTACACGGCATTCCCTTACTCTTGCGCCTTTAGCCGCGACGGCAACTATGTGTACACTGGCGGCGGGATTGGCTCTACATTCGCTGGCTTCAGCGTCAATGCTGCGACCGGCGCGCTTACCGCACTGTCCGGCTCACCGTTCGATTCCGACGCAAACAATCCGCTGGCCTACGTCACCGACGGTAGCGGGAGATTATTTGTGGCGAATCTTTTTGGCGGCGTGCGCGTCTTTACCACCAGTAGCGGCGCGCCCAGCCCGGTGTCGGGCAACTCGTTCACATCCGGTTTGACAGGCGCCGTTCATGGCGCGCTCCACCCATCTGGCTACTACCTGGTGGCTGACCGGGACGGTAATCGGGTGGGTGTGTACCGCATTGATAACAGCGGGTCAAGCACAACGCTGACCGCAGTGAGCGGCTCACCATTTGCGTCTGGCGGGTCGTACACCAACATTCTGGCGCTTAACCGAAACAGTGCCTTCTTATTTGCCGCAAATGGGTTTGCCTGCAATATCACTTCGTTTGCGGTCAACCCGACGACAGGAGAGCTGAGCGCCGTTTCGATCCTGCCGATTGGCAGCACGTGCAACAGTAACGACAGCCCTGGCGCTACGACTGGCATGGTGTATGTGCCGGGTTTGAACTACATGTTGTTGCCATTGGTGCAGCGTTAGACGCACAGAAGGAGGGGAGGCTCAGCCTTGACTCGGCCGGTTATATTCGGTTTGATGGCGCGTCGCATGCGCGTCTGAAGCTGATGGTCACCGGTGCGCGCTGTGACACCTTCACGCGAAACGCAAACAACGGTGGAACCGACGCCATCACTTGCGCAGTAGCAACTCTACACCCAAACGAATGGCACGCAGAGGCTCAATCGTGATGATGATATGAATGGTTCCGCTGTTCTAATCACCGATCGGTCATTGGATGCCGTTCCTAACGAATGAGAGGTATTATCATGCAACAGATCAAATCCTGCCTCCTGCTAGTCCTGACGACCCTGTTCATCCTGTCTGGATGTGGCGCAAACAGCGCGACCAATCCTCCACCCTCCGCTCCAGCTACTGTATCCGCCCCGTCAGTTCCCGCTGCTGTATCCACCCCGTCGGCGGTTGATACCGCTGTGCCCGCTCAACCAACTGCCGGCGCTGCGCCAACGCAGGCGCCTGTGGCTACCGGGCCGTTCGATCCGCGAAGCGCCGAGCCATGCGCCATCTTGAACGCCGAATCTGTAGCGGGCATTCTCGGGTTAGCGCTGATCACGACCATCCCTCTCAAAGATGGACTTATCCTCACCTGCTCATACGAGTTTGATGGTCAGAAGCGAGTTGATTTTGAGATGGATTTACTTAATCCTGGTCAAGAGGCGTATGACAAAGTTATCAAATTTCAAGAAGCACTGGGCAACAGTGTCGAACCCGTTGCCCTGGGGGATGTAGCTGCTGTCAGGGACAACAACGGCAATCTCGCGCTGTATATGGTGGTCAACGGATGGTACATCGTGTTGTATGGGTATGGCGTCGAACGACAGAAGCTGATTGATATTGGCCAGCTCTTGACGGATCGCGTGGTAGCATTCACGCCAACGTCAGCAGGCGCGCTTGTTCCTACGACCGTTCCCCATGCTGGCGCGCTGATAGATATGGAGGTCGTGATCGAAGCGCCGGAAGAGATAGCCGGTGTCACCAGGTTAGCAGATCTGCAAATTCTTCCCTTATTGGGATTTGCAGTGTGCTCATCCCGAGCCGATACCAATCCGTATATCGTCGGATTTGTTGCCCGCCCCGACCTTGCCCCGCCTACGCCACTTGTCGAATTCCTCCTTGGCACCAGCGGCGCTCTGACCGTCAATCAACCTGCTTCAGCAAACCTTTCAATCAGCATCGTTAGCGACACCAATGCGCCGCCGATGGAACAGGAAAGTCGAATGTTCGAGGGAGAAGTGACGATCACGCTGGCTGAAGACGAGCGATCGGGCACCTTCCAGGGTGGCAGAGTCAAGGGCAGGTGGAAATGCACCTTCAATGATTAGAGCGGGTTGGCGCAGCCAGTCATCGCACTGCGCTGGCTGCGCCAGATGTTATGACGCCTGTCGATGCCCGGCTTCGTTTCACAATAATACCTGCTGGAGGTTCCAATGCGCTCCCACCCCTCACTCACTATCTCGCACATAATCGCCGTTCAGATCATCAGGCGCCGCTTCATTCTCGCCATCTGCGTTGCCATTATCTGCCTGCTGCTGCCAGGCGTGATCTTGTCAGCTCAGCGCAGCGCGCCTGACAATCCGATGACACTCCAGCATACGCTGCCCCAGGAGTCATCGCCAATCTCATCGACAACGCTCAGCGCCGTAGACCCCACCATGCCCAACGCCGTCTTCTTGCACGTCGCCAGGACAGGCGTCAATATCGCCAGTTATATCACCACCATTGATCATCCGGCCACCAATAACAATGCGAGCGCATTAGTGTTTGTCACGCCCAATTGGAATCCTGGCAATGTCGGCGGAACGTACAATAATCGCGCTGTCGGTGTCTGGTATGATGGCGGCAAGTGGAAGATTTTCAATCAGAACATTGAACCAATGCCAGACAATGCGGCATTCAACGTCATGGTTTACCCATCGACTGCGCCAAATGTGTTTATCCACCAGGCAACGGAGTCGAATATAGTTAATAATCATACCTGTATCAATAGCCCGCTCACAAATAATAAACCGAATGCGCTTCTCTTCATCACGCCCAACTACAGCGCTGGCTCACTGTACAACCAGCATCCCACCAATGTCTTCTACGTCAGTGGCTTCTGGTGCATCGGCAACCAGAATGGCGAGCCAATGCCGGTCAGTATCGCCTTTAATGTTCTGGCGCTCGACGCCAGCGCCAGCGCATTTGTGCATCAGGCTGCAACACCTGTTTTGCAACAAACGGCAATCGATAACCCGCTGACAAACAACAACCCATTTCGCTACGTCTTCATCACTCAGAACTTTAATCCAGGCGGTTCCAGTGGCGTTTACAACCCAAACCACGTTGGAATCTACTACTCTGACGGCAAGATGCGTATCTTTAACCAAAATATAGCCTCAATGCCGGTCAATGCCGCCTTCAATGTGTTCGTTCCGGTATCGCAAGCGGCAGCCTTCGTTCACGTGGCGAACGCAAGTAACATTGAGGAAAACTATACATCAATCAATCAATCGTTGATCAACCACAACCGCCTTGCGATGATCTTCGTCACGCCCAACTGGAATCCGGGCGGCAGCGCCGGCGTCTACAACGATCATCCAATCGGTGTCTTCTATGACACCCTGACAAATCAATGGGCGATCTTCAACCAAAACCTGGCAACAATGCCGAACAATGCGGCATTCAACGTTTTGGCGCCTGAGCCAGGGATCAATGTGTTTTTGCAGAAGGTGACTTCAGCCAATAAATATGTGGATCATGTGACCGTCATTGATCATCCTTTAACCAACAATAATCCCAACGCGAAGCTCCTCGTCACGCCAAACTGGAACCCTGTTAACCCTGGCGTTTATAACAATGCCAACATCGGGGTTGCATATTCCAGCACGCTTTCCAAATGGTATATTTTCAATCAGGGTGTCGAAACGATGCCGCTAGATGCTTCATTCAACGTCATGGTATTGCCGTCTACGCCGGAAGCGTTCATTCACACTGCAACTGGAGCCAACACAGCGGCCAATGTCACTACGATAGACAATCCTGCCACCAATGGCAAGCGAGGCATGCTGGTCTTCATCACCTCGAACTATAACCCCGGCGGCGCCAGCACTGGCATTGATAACAATCGTGCCACTGGTGTTTACTGGTTTGACAACCGCTGGCGCATTTTCAACCAGAATCCTTTATCGTCTATGCCGACGAACGCTTCATTCAACGTGTACGTGGCGAGCAACACGGTCTTCATACCCTCAGTGCAACGCTAGGCCACGACCCAACCGATAGGTACCGGCTGGCCAACAGCGCACAGGTTTGCGAATTGGACGTTCGCGCCTGTGCGCTATGCGTTTGCGCTCAGCAGGCAGCGGCGCTGCATGTCTCGCGAATGGCGCTGCCTTATTGTCTTTAACCTGTACTAGGGGAAACCCCCTAATGCTGGCCTGGGAGTGATCCCCTGACATGTTTCAGGGTAGCAAGGATAGGCAAAAGCGCGTCGTGATGGTTCAATAGCTTCATCAGTATTGGGTTTTGCCATTGACACATGGAGGTGTGCCCGGCAGCGAAAGATCTCTGCGTAATGGCATTGTTCGCAATGGCGTTGCATTCGTATGCTCAAGGAGGACTGTAATGTCAAAGAAGACCCTGTGGTTTCTGTTGTCGTTGTTGACGGCGTTGACCTTCGCGCTGAGCGCATGCGGTAGCGGTGGCAGCGCGGGTGGCAACACTGGCGGTAGCGCGGGTGGCAGCGCGGGTGGCAGTAGCCAGCAACTCGCGGTCGGTATCGTCCTTCCCACTAAAGATGAACCCCGCTGGATTCAGGACGAAACTCGCTTCCGCGAAGCGCTCCAACAGGCTGGTTATCAGGTTGAAATCCTCTTCAGCCAGGGTTCATCGGCCAAAGAGAAAGAGAACGTTGAGGCGTTGATCGCCAAAGGTATCAAGGTATTGATCATCTGTCCGCACGATGGCACGGCTGCCGCCGCAGCGGCTGCCGCCGCAAAAGCCGCCGGCGTGAAGGTCATCTCCTACGATCGGCTGATTCGCGAGACCGATGCGGTTGACTATTACGTGACCTTCGACAGCATCGCCGTCGGCGCGCAGCAGGCTCAGTATCTGGTCGATAACGCTAGCGGTAGTGGCAATCCACTCTACCTCTATGCCGGCGCTGCCTCTGACAACAACGCTTTCCTCTTCTTCGAGGGCGCGTGGAAGGTGTTGCAACCCAAGATTGCCGATGGCACTTTTGTGATCAAGAACTCGAGCGAGGCGGTCGCGTTGCAGAACAAGGCCGATCTCACCCGCGACGAGATGGCCAGGATCATCGGTCAGATTACGACCAACTGGGACTTCAACACCGCCAAGAACCTTGCGGAAGCGAATCTGACCGCCGCAACTGCCGCCGATAAGGGCACGGTCTACATTCTGGCTCCCAACGATGGCACTGCGCGCGCTATCGCTGATGCCTTCGCCGCCGACAAAGATGTGACCAAATATTTCGTCACCGGCCAGGATGCCGAAAAGGCGTCGGTGCAGTACATTATCGATGGCCGCCAGTCGATGACGGTGTTCAAGGATGTGCGAACGCTGGTAAAAGACGCCATCAGCGCCGCTGTAGCCCTGCTTGAAAACAAGCAGCCTGACTCGCGCGGCTCCTACAACAACGGCAAGATCGACGTACCTGCCATTCAATCTCCGGTCGTAACGGTCAGCCGTGATAACGTTCGCGCTGCCCTGATCGACTCCGGTTACTACAGCGCCAGCGACTTCACTAACCTGCCGTAACCCTCGCATGCTCAGAGACAGGCCGGGATGCGATCCCGGTCTGTCTCTCCCAACCTGCCGTGTGGTATCATTCAGCATCTGGTTTTTCCCAATAAGAGGCGGTGTGTAATGGAAACCCCGATCCTGGAGATGCGCCAGATCACCAAGGAGTTTCCTGGAGTGCGCGCGCTCGACAATGTAACGTTCAGCGTCAAACGCGGCGAGATCCATTGTCTGGTGGGTGAAAATGGCGCAGGCAAGTCAACTCTGATGAAGGTGTTGAGCGGTGTCTATCCGTATGGCACTTACAGCGGTGAGATTTTGATTGATGGACAGCCGCAACGTTTCAGCGGCATTGCCGATAGCGAACGGGCCGGCATCGGTATCATCTATCAAGAGCTGGCTCTCGTGCCGGAAATGACCGTGTACGAAAACATCTTTCTCGGTCATGAGATCAATCGCAATGGCTTGATCGACTGGAACGAGACCATTCATCGCGCCGATGCGATGCTGCGCAAAGTTCGCCTGACAGTGAATCCGGCGACCAAAGTGCGCGATCTCGGAGTAGGCAAACAACAACTGGTTGAAATTGCCAAAGTATTGAGTCGCAACGTCAAGATTCTAATCCTCGACGAGCCAACTGCGGCTTTGAATGAAGATGACAGCGAAAATTTGTTGAATCTGTTGCGCGAATTGCGCGATCACGGCGTCACCTGCATTCTGATTTCCCACAAATTGAAAGAGGTGTTATCAATTGCCGATACGGTGACCGTGCTCCGCGATGGCAAGACCGTCTGTACCCTCGACGCGCATAAGGGTGAGGTGAGCGAGCAGGCCTTGATCCGCAACATGGTTGGGCGCGAAATCACGAACATCTACCCGCCGCGCTCGCATCGGCCCGGCGCTGATCCAATGCTGGCCCTGCGTAACTGGACGGTATACGCGCCAGAACTTGGGCGTTATATTTTGCGTGATGTGAACATCGAGGTGCGGCGCGGTGAAATTGTCGGCCTTGCCGGATTGATGGGCGCTGGCCGCACCGAGCTGGCGCTCAGTATGTTTGGCAATGCGCCGGGCTATCGGATTAGCGGCGAATTGTGGCTGAAGGGTAAACAACGCTGGTTTCGGCATCCGCAAGAGGCGATTGCTGCCGGAATGGCCTACGTCTCGGAAGATCGCAAGGCCAAAGGTCTCGTCCTGATTCAGGATGTGCGGCAGAATATCACGCTGGCCAATCTGCGCGCGCTGGCCCGCAACGGCATTATCGACCGCAACGCCGAGATTCAGGTCGCCGAAGAATACCGTCGTTCGCTCAACATCAAAACGCCAACCATCGAGCAGCAGGTCGTTAATCTGAGCGGTGGTAACCAGCAAAAAGTGTGCCTGGGGAAGTGGTTGTTCGTCCGGCCTGATGTGCTCATTCTCGATGAGCCAACCCGCGGCATCGATGTCGGCGCCAAATACGAAATCTACCAGCTCATGAACCGGCTGGTCGAAGATGGGATGAGCATCCTCATGATCTCGTCGGAATTGCCAGAAGTGCTGGGGATGAGCGACCGGGTGTATGTCGTGTCAGGCGGACGCATCAAAGGTGAGTTGCCCATTGAAGTGGCATCTCAGGAAAAGATCATGGAGCTGGCAGTCGATTACTGAATACGCAACGACTGCGCGCGATGCGACAACAACCTGTTGCTCGCAGCAGTATCTGTTCGTCGGGCACTGTTGCCCTGTTAATGACCCTGTTATCTCAACGGCGCGGAGGAGACAATGGCCACGCAGGCGATGTTCTTGAAAAATTTACAGCGAACATTAGGGCAGAATATTCGCCAATATGGTATGTTCATCGCCCTGTTCGTCATCATGATCATTTTCTCTATCACCACAAACGGCATCTTCATCTCATCCCGCAACTTGAGCAACCTGATCAACCAGACCGGCTATATCGCAGTGCTGGCGGTAGGCATGACGCTGGTGATCGTCATCCGCCATATCGATCTTTCCGTCGGATTCCTGGCCGGCTTTCTCGGCGCCGTGGCCGCGATTGCGCTCCGGTTCTGGGATTTGCCCACTATCGTGGTCGTGCCCATGGTGCTGGTCATGGGTGGGTTGGCCGGCCTGCTCACGGCATTGCCGGTCGCCGAACTCAAGATTCCGTCGTTCGTCGCCTCGCTGGCAGGCTGGCTGATCTATCGCGGCGCGCTACAACTGGTAACTGCCGGCACGGGTACCATCATCATCGAGGACGAAACATTCAATGCGATTGGCAACGGGTTCATTCCTGATCTGCCTGTTACGCTGATCCCAGGCTACCATACGCTTACCCTGCTGCTCGGCGCAATTGCGATTGGCGCTTTCATCTTCAGCGAAATTCGCAGCCGCAACAAGAAGCTGGCCTACAACTTCGAAGTATTACCCGCCGACATGTTTGCGCTCAAGCTGATCTTCATCTCAACGCTGATCGGCTTGCTGGCCTGGATTATGGCCGGCTACAACGGTCTGTCGTGGACGATGGTGATTGTGCTGGTCGTGGTAGCGATCTACCACTTCATCACGACCCAGACGGTGCTGGGCCGCCATATCTACGCCGTCGGCGGCAATCCCGAAGCCGCTGAATTGAGTGGGATCAGTGTCAAGCGCATTACCTACATCGTCTTCGCCTCGATGGGCATGCTGGCAGCATTGTCCGGCATCTTGTTCGCTTCACGCCTCCGCTCGGCCACGACTACCGCCGGTACCCTCTTCGAACTCGACGCGATTGCCGCCGCCTACATCGGTGGCGTCTCGGCAGCCGGCGGCGTCGGGAACGTTATCGGCTCGATCATCGGCGCGCTGGTGTATGTGTCGCTTACGAGCGGTATGAACCTGATGGGCATCGATATTGCCTATCAATACATTGTGCGCGGTCTGGTGCTGGTCGCGGCGGTAATCTTCGATGTCACTACGCGCCGCCGCGGACGCGCCGGCTAGACGCTGACCATTCTCGGGTGAGGCGCGTTAAGAACAACCCGTCAGCCAGACATTTTGAGCAGTATTTGTTATCATCTCATCGCGAGCAGGAGCCAACCCTCCTGCTCGCAATTTCTCCTTGTATCCATCACCTGCCTGATTTGCTCATCCGCGATTCTTCAGCGATAATAATCCGCATCGCAACCTGATACAGGCAACTTCTGGCCTTCGAGGCATTGCGTCGTATGGTTGAGGATGGGCAATGGGGATCACCCGCGTCGTGTTGGCCGATGACCATGACGTTGTGCGCGCCGGTCTGCGCACTGCGCTGGCCGGTCTTGCGGATTTCGAGGTGGTCGGCGAGGCTGCCAACGGGCCGCAATTACTCGCTGCGCTGGCGCAACATCAACCCGATCTGCTGGTTGTGGATGTGGCAATGCCCGAGTTCGACCCGATTGCGACCATTCGCCATATTCATGCCACCTATCCCGCGCTGAAGATCCTGGTCGTGAGCGCGTATGACGATCAATCGTATGTGATCGGACTGCTGGCTGCCGGTGTCAACGGCTATCATCTCAAAGATCAACCGCTCAGTGACCTGCAACTGGCCGTGCAACGAATCATGGCCGGCGGTAACTGGATCTCCAGCCCTCTGCTGAGCCGATTGATCCAGGTTGCGCCACAATTGCGCTCCTCGCCGATCAGTCTCACCCGTCGCCAGCGCGACCTCTTGCGCCTGATCGCGCAAGGCTATGACAACCGCCGCATGGCGCAAGAGATGGATCTTAGCGTCAAGACGATTGAAAATCACCTCACAGCCTTGTACCGCGCGCTCAATGTAAGCAGTCGCCTCGAAGCCTATCAGTTCGTTCTTCATCACCCCGAATTGCTGGCCGAGTCGGGGCATGAAGCGGCGCAAAGCCGCGAGCCAGCTATCGGCGCCACCGTGTTGACCGTCTTGATCATCGACGACAACGACCGCTACCGCGCCCAACTCAAGCGCATGGTTGGCAAGGCTTGCGCCGAGGCTCGCCTTTACGAGGCCGAAGATTGTCACGCCGCGATGAGCCTGCTGCGTCAAGTCACGCCCGATCTGGTCTTCGTTGATGTTATTCTGAATGATGGCGATGGGATCCAATGCCTGCGCCGGATCAAGCAGGTTGCGCCGGAAACGCGCGTAATCTTGATAAGCGCATATCCCGACCGCGAGTTTCGTCGCCTCGGCTTAGAGGCCGGAGCACTGGTCTTTCTCGATAAGAAAGATCTCGATGCTGCGACCGTCCGACAAGTGATCGAGGATGGGCTGCGGCGAAAACGGTGATAACTGCGCCATTTACCGCAATCTTGCGACGCGTCTCCGCCGCAACAACGCCCGCTCCACTACCCGACACCAATCCCTTCGACCGGAAAGGGGGCCGGATTGGGGATCTCGACTCGCACTTCCAGGCCACCCCATGCCGACCGCCCAAAGTGCAGCGTCCCCCGCAACAGCGAGACTCGTTCGCTTATGCTGATCAACCCAAAATGCTTCCGCTCAGCCAGACCGGTCAGATCCGGCGGCATCTCCATGCCACGTCCATTGTCGGCCAGGCGTAGCATCACTCCCCCTGCCGATGTGCGCCGCACCTCAAGCTGCACCCGCGTGGCGCCAGCATGCTTGCGCACGTTACTCAGACCCTCTTGGGCGATGCGGAATACAGTCAGCTCGATCGTCTCTGACCAGCGCTCCAGCGGTTCAGCCAGATTGAGTTCAACGGCAATCCCGGTTTGCTCACTCCATTGACCCACCAGCGAGCGCAAAGCCGCTGCCAGCCCATGGCTATCGAGCGTAGGAGGGCGCAGATCGCTGCACATCTGGCGCAACATCGCCACAACATCACGAATCCCGCGCCGAATATTCTGTAACTCGTTCAGGACGCTGGCTTGCTCAATCTCCTCCTCGATGTGCTCGATCTGATAGTTGAAGCTGAGCAGATCTTGAATCACCTGATCGTGCAATTCGCGCGCCAGCGCTTTGCGCTCGGCTTCGCGTTCGACAATCAACCGGTGATTGGCCTCTTGCAGCGCCTGGTTAAGCTGATCAAGCGCAGCCATCTGATCTTGCAGGCGTCGCACCAGTTCGCGATTGAGCGTATCCTGTTCGGCGAGATTGTCCTGGAGCTGGAGTTGCTGCTGCCGTAACGCTTCAGCTTGCTGCTGCGCCTGATAGTAATTTTCAAATGCCCAGATCAGCGGCGTCACCCGTTCCTGCCGCACTGAACCAACCATTAGCTCAACAATTTCGCGCGGTGTCGTGCTGGCCGTGGCGCGCAGCGCGGCCTGGCGGCCCTGGTAGAGCACCAGCACACGATCGGTAATGGTGAAGATCAGATTGAGATCATCACTGCTGAGAATAATCCCGGTGCCGCCGCCAGCCAGTTCACGCAGATGCTGCAAAACAAGCTGTTGCCGGGCAAAACTCAGCATCGAGAGCGCCTCATCGAGGATTAACAGCCGCGCTGGTCGCGCAAACGCCCGTATGAGCGCAACCAGTTGACGCTCTTCATCGGTCAGCTCGCCGGCGCGTTGATGCGCCAGACTGCGCGGCAACGCAAACCGATCCAGCCACTGATAGGCAACCGTCGCCATTGCAGCCAGATCAAGTCGTTGTCGGCCCCGCTCACGACCCAGGAAGATATTCGCCAGCACCGGCATTACATCAACCAGCAACGGCGTCTGGGGCACAAACTCGATCCCGCGCCGTTGCGCCGCCTGCGCCGTCCATGTCATCGGCGCACCCGCCAGCCACACCTCGCCGCTGGTAGGTGGGTATATTCCTGCCAGTGTCTGCAAGAGCACCGACTTGCCGGCGCTGCGCAAGCCAACGACACCCACTATTTCGCCGGGGTACAGATCGAAATTGATCCCGCTCAAGATGGGCTTGGCCGCGAAAAAGGTATGAAGTTCGCGCGCGCTCAGCAATGGGAGCATAGGCGCAACTCCCCAGGTGTTCGTGCCGATTGTTAACCTTACCTATCGCTATCGCGCGCAACCGATCCCGACCTGCGCGCAACGGTAGACTCGTCTTGCGATCAGACCGGGCGATTGCCGCTTCCTGCCTGCATCAAGAGCGAACAAGACAGTGCCCGGCGAGCCGCTCAACGCGCGCGCGGGAGATGCAACACCAGATGTTCAAGCGCCAGTTGCGGATTGACATTTTCGCGCAGTTGTTGACCGGTCATCACAATTTGCTGCCAGAAAGCCAGCGCCTCTGCCGGCTTCACCTGCCGCGCCAGCGCCGCCAATTCGGCCCGCCGATCAACGTTGGTTACCGCTTCATCACAACCAGCAGCAACATACACGACATCGCGCCACCAGCTCTGCCACAACTCAAGCCATGCCAGCACCGTCTCTTGCTCGCCCGCGCGATATTCTTTGGCTCGCTGCTCGGCCCACTGTAGACCGGCGCTCAAATCCTGCTCGCGCAGCGCGATCAACGCGGCCAGTTGCTCGCGGCGAGCCGCCTGCGCCGTCTCATCGGCCAGCATCGTGATGGCCCATCCCACCCGACCGCCACTCCAGGCAGCCAGTTCAACGGCCCGCTCTGGCGTTGCCCCGCGCGCGCGCAACGCTGCTGCCACCTGCTCGCGCGACAACGGGCGCAATCGCAACACTCGACAACGCGAGACAATCGTCGGCAGCAACTCGTTGCTATGCGCTACCAGCAACAGAGTCGCAAACTCCGGTGGCTCCTCAAGAGTCTTGAGCATCGCATTGGCCGCTTCTTCGCTGAGGCGTTCAGCATCGCGCAAAATCAACACCCGCCGCGCTGCTTCATACGGACGCAAGGCCAGATCACGCTGCCACTCACGAATCGTCGCGATCTTCAACTCTTTCTGTCGCGCTGCTTCATCAGCCTTCGCCGCCGCTGCCTGTGTCTCCATACCTGCCACCCGCACATCGGGATGATTACCCCGCTCAACCCGGCGACACGTCCGACATTGCAAGCAGGGATCGCCGGTCTGCCGCTCACAGGTCAAGGCCTGTGCCATACGCAAAGCCAGCAACGACTTACCTATCCCCGGCGGCCCGGTGAACAGGTAGGCATGCGCGACTCGATTGGCGCGGATATTGCTGCGCAACTGGGCAATTGCCCACTCGTGACCGTCCACATTCCACATACCGGCACCGTAACCAGGGCACTTTTGATTAGAAGCGATCCGGTGCGTATCAGATCATCAACCCGAGTCAGGGCGCGGCGCGAAATGCCAGCACGGCATTGACTCCACCAAACCCAAACGAATTCGACATTGCCACCTGTAAGTCGGCTCGACGGGCGACATTTGGCACATAATCAAGATCGCATTCCGGGTCGGGATGTTCAAGATTAATCGTCGGCGGAATCAGGCCATGATGCAAGGCGAGGATCGTAGCCACCGCCTCGACAGCGCCAGCAGCTCCGGTAAGATGGCCGATCATCGACTTAATCGAACTGATCGGCACACTATACGCATATTCACCGAACACATGCTTGATAGCTCGCGTCTCGGCAATATCACCTGCCGGCGTGCCGGTCGCATGCGCATTGATGTAATCAACCTGTTGCGGATCCAGACGGGCTTGCTTGAGCGCTCGCCACATTGCCAGCGCTGCCCCTTCCCCATTGGGATCAGGCGCGGTAACATGGTAGGCGTCAGCCGATACGCCATAGCCGATCAATTCAGCCAGAATCGGCGCGCCGCGCCGCTGGGCGCTGCTCAACCGTTCCAGCACCAGCACTGCCGCTCCTTCACCGGGCACAAAGCCGTCACGCCAGGCATCGAACGGACGCGAGGCTCGGGTCGGCTCATCGTTGCTGCGCGTACTCAGCGCGCGCAACACGCAAAACGCGCCCAAACTGAGCGCCGTGATAGGCGCTTCAGCGCCACCGGCCAGCATCACTTCGGCATCACCGCGTCGAATCACCTCAGCCGCTTCGCCAATCGCCTGCGCTCCTGCCGCGCATGCCGTGCAGATCGAGGTCGTATATCCGCGCAGACCGAGCTGAATCGCAACCTGACTCGACGGCATATTGGGCAATGCCGCCGGAATGAAGAATGGGCTGATCTTCATCCCGCCACGCCGGATTAACGTCGCTGCCGCCTGCTCGACATCGGGCATCGACGTAGTGCCACTGGCGATCAGCACACCGATTTCATCTCGCGCCATCCGCTCAATCGGCAAGCGGGCATGCTCTACGGCCATCCGCGCCGCTGCGACCGCCATCTGGCCGGCGCGCGACATCCGCCGCGCCTCTTTGGCATCCATAAAGGCCTGCGGCTCAAAATCGTTGACCTGGCCTGCAAGCTGGCAAGGGTAATCGCTCGGGTCGAAAAAGGTGATCCGCCCAATGGCGCTTCGTCCAGCCGTCAACCCCGACCAGAACGGCTCAATTCCAACCCCAAATGGCGAGATAACCCCTATGCCGGTGACAACAATCCGTTGATCGGGCGGCTGTTGGTCGGTTGCTGCCATTTGTGGTTCGACCACCGGCTCGTCGGCCAGCACCTCGGCCAGCAATGCTTCGATCTGGGCTTCAATGGCTTCGTCCGGCACATGCTCTCGCACGAGACCGAGCAGTTCGGCCCGCAACGCTGCGCGCCGATCCAATGCTCGCGGGGTCATGACTTCCTCCCTGCATTTCAACCATTCAAGCGTTGAATTATACCATGCGCCTGCCCTGGCTGTGGTATCATACTCGCCGGATAAACGGCAGGAAACGTTGCTCAGAGCCATCAACACGTCATACGCGCCTGACAGCCTGCGCCTCTCGCCCTTTGCGACCGGCAAGCGGAAACGTTGGTCACGAGCGACCGGATCAGGCAAGCTGGCAATCCATTGCGGCCCGGACGCAACGAACATGCCATCATCACATGCGCATTCTGATCCTGGCCTGAGCGTGTCTCGTTTCCTGCGCGTAAGCAGCACACCCTGACAGTCAAACCGATAACTGGTAATCTATGATGCGACCAAAGTTCTGGCTACTCCTCAATGTTGCCGCCACGGAGTCAGTATGATGCCCGTTTTGCCCGGTCTCATTCGGCCCGAGATCGCCGATCTCGAAGCCTACACCCCCATCGTACCACTTGAGGTACTGGCTGAACGCCTCGGTCTGCCGGTTGAGCGCATCGTCAAACTCGATGCTAATGAAAATCCTTACGGCCCTGCGCCGGCAGCGCTGACTGCCTTGCAGCAAACTGCCAGCTATCATATCTATCCCGATCCCGAACAGACCGCGCTGCGCGTTGCTCTGTCTACCTACACCGGGCGGCCTGCAACCGAGATTCTTTGCGGGGCCGGCGCCGATGAATTGATCGATTTGATCATGCGCCTCATCGTCAGTCCCGGCGATGCCATTATCGATTGCCCGCCAACCTTCGGCATGTACCGATTTGACGCTGGCATCTGCGCTGGACGGGTGATCAGTGTGCCGCGTCGCCCTGACTTCAGCCTCGATCTGCCCGCTATCGAGCAGGCCGCAGCTCAGGGCGCCAAAGCCATTTTCCTTACCGCTCCTAACAATCCAACCGGTAACCCGCTGCCCCGCGCCGATTTACTGCGCGTCCTCGCGCTCCCACTCCTGGTGGTGGTTGACGAGGCTTATGTCGAGTTTGCCGAACCGGGCAGACCGCCAATTGGCGCCAGCGACCTCCTCGATCAATACGCCAACCTGGCCATTTTGCGCACCTTCAGCAAATGGGCCGGTCTGGCCGGTCTGCGGGTCGGTTACGGTCTCTTTCCGCACTGGCTGATCGAACAACTCTGGAAGATCAAGCAACCGTACAATGTCTCCGTTGCCGCTCAAGCGGCTGCGATTGCCTCGCTAACCGCAGTGACTGAGCTGCATCAACGGGTACAGGCTATCGTTGCCGAACGCGAACGACTCTTCGCCCGCCTGAGCGAGTTCCCGTTTCTGACCCCCTTCCCCAGTGTTGCCAACTTCATCCTCTGTCGGGTCGAAGGGCGTGACGCGCGTGAACTCAAGCTGGCTCTCGAACAGCGTGGTGTGCTGGTGCGTCACTACCGCACCCCTCTCCTCGATGGCTACATTCGCATCAGTGTTGGCACGCCAGACCAGACCGACGCTCTTCTCACAACCCTCGCTGAGGTGACCCGATGACTGCATCGCTTGAACGCATGTTGACATTCGCTCGCCAGATCGCCGCCGAGGCCGGCCAGATCACGCTGCGCTACTTTCAGCAGGGCGTGACCGTTGAACATAAAGCTGATGAGTCGCCAGTGACGATTGCTGACCGGGAAGCGGAACGTTACCTGCGCGCCGCCATTGCCGCCGCCTATCCCGATCATGCCATACTGGGCGAAGAAGACGGTCTCACCGGTAGCGAGCAGGCTACCTACCGTTGGGTGCTCGATCCCATCGACGGCACGAAAAGCTTTGTCCGGGGCGTGCCGCTCTACGGGGTGTTGATCGGGTTACTCCGCGAAGGCGAACCGGTGCTTGGCGTGATCTACATTCCCGCTCTGAATGAGATGGTCGCTGCTGCGCAAGGCCTGGGCTGCGCATGGAACGGTCAGCCGTGCCGCGTCTCAACGGTTTCATCACTGAGCGAAAGCCTCGTGGTTGGCACCATCGCCCACGGCTACGAGCAGTATGGCCGGGCTGCTGCCTTTCAACGCATTCTTTCCCGCGCCCGATTATTTCGCACCTGGGGCGACTGCTACGGCTATGTGCTGGTCGCGACCGGGCGCGCTGAAGTCGCGCTTGATCCGGCAATGAACGTGTGGGATGCCGCCGCGCTGCTGCCCATTTTGACCGAAGCCGGCGGCACGTATACCGACTGGAAAGGCCAATCAACTATCTACAATGGAGAAGGTATCGGCAGTAACCGCCACGTACTGCCTGAATTGTTAGCAGTGATTGCCAGCGAGGAGTGATCGGAATGAATGCCAACGAATATCAACACCTGGCGCTGCGCACCCTGGCAGACGGGCTATCTTCTCGGGAACGCCTGATCAATGCTGCGCTTGGTCTTAACGGCGAAGCCGGCGAGTTTGCCGATACGGTAAAGAAACATCTCTTCCACGGCCATCCGCTCGATCGCGATGCCCTGATCAAAGAGTTGGGCGATGTGCTTTGGTATGTGGCTCTCGCCTGCGATACGCTCGATCTGTCAATGGAAGCTGTTATGGCGGCCAATATCGACAAGTTGCGCCGCCGCTACCCGGAGGGATTCAGCAGTGAGCGAAGTCAACAGCGCAGCGAGTAACATCCGTCGCGCAACTGTCGAGCGCATAACCGGCGAGACGAGCATCTCGCTCACTCTTGCCATCGACGGTAGCGGACAGGTTGATGTGCAGACCGGAATCGGGTTTCTTGACCATATGCTGACTCTCTGGGCGCGGCATGGCTTGTTTGATCTTACTGTGCGCGCTCACGGCGATCTCCACGTTGATGAACATCATACCGCCGAAGATGTATGCATCTGCCTGGGGCGCGCTCTTGATCAGGCCCTTGGCGCTCGCGCCGGGATTGTCCGCACCGCCCATAGCTTTGTGCCGATGGATGAAGCGCTGGCTATGGTAGCGATTGACCTGGGTGGACGCCCCTACTGTGTCGTGCAGGCCGATTTTGCCACGCCACGAGTCGGCCAGCTCAGCACCGATCTCATCGCGCACCTCTTCGAGAGCATCGCCTTCAACGGTCGCTGCAATCTGCACGCGCAAGTCTTCTACGGACGCAATGACCATCACAAGATCGAGGCCTTATTCAAAGCGCTTGGCCGCGCGCTTGACGCTGCGACCCGGTTTGATCCTCGTCTCGGTGGCGCGATACCCAGCACAAAGGGTGTATTATGATCGGGTTTGTGGCTGCCGCAGTGCTTAGCTTCGTGCCAGCGTTCATCTACGCCGCCATTGCCTACTGGCTTGACCGGTTTGAAAAAGAGCCGCGCCGATTGCTCTTCGGCGCTTTCCTCTGGGGAGCTTTCATCGCCACCCTGGGCGCGATTGTCTGGACTGGACTGGCGCAGGCCTCGCTGGCAATTTTTATCGGCGAAGCCACGGCTGAAGTTGCCGGCACCACGTTGCTCGCGCCGCTAGTGGAAGAGAGTCTCAAGGGCATTGCCGTCGTGATCATCATGCTTGCGTTCCCCGAAGAGTTTGACTCGCGTCTCGACGGGATGCTCTACGCGGCTATCACTGCGCTCGGCTTCGCCGCCACCGAAAATCTGCTCTACCTCTACTTCTTCGGCTATGCCGAAGGCGGGATGGGGGGCCTGTTGACCCTCTTCGTCCTGCGGGTTGTCCTGGGTGGCTGGAGTCACGCCGTCTACACTGCCTGGATCGGATTGGGGCTGGCAATGTTCCGGCTCCATCCCAATCGGATCGTTCGGCTGGTCTCACCCGCTGCCGGCTGGTTACTCGCCGTCTGCCTCCACGCGCTCCACAATACCATGGCCGTCTTCCTCGCCGGCGAACTCGGCATCACCGGCCTCGGTTTGACCTTACTGGTCGATTGGTCGTCGTGGGTGGTGGTATTGGGATTGGTGATCTGGGAAATCCGGCGCGAGCAGCAACACATTGCTACCTACCTCGCCGAAGAGGTTGCTGCCGGGATCATCTCACCGGCCCATTACGCCGCGGCAAAATCGTTCAGCGGTCAGTTCCGCAATCGGCTTCGCAGCGTGGCCGCAAGCCGTTTTTACGAAGCTTGCGCCGAACTTGCGCATAAAAAGCATCATCTGGCTACCGGTGTCGGCAATCGGCGCGACACGATTGCGCGCATCCATCAGCTTCGCGCTGAAATTGCCCGCCTGGCGCCACAGGTATAACAGCAACGTTCTCTGGTCATCGCTAGAGAGAAAACGATAGCCGGATCGCTTTCTACCAGATCGTGCCCATCTCTAACTGTTTGCGAGGAAAGAGGAAAAACTAACGCAGAGCATATCACACTACACGATATTGACCGGAGAGAGAGATACACTCCATCGTGTAGCTGCAAGAGAGATTTAACCGATCCAGCGAATGGCCCACCGACGTGAGCAGGTTGCGCTCACTGACCAAGATGCTCGGCGATGCGATGGCGCGTGCGCCGGTACGAGCGGTGCGACAACTCAAGGAGCAATCGCTGTTCGGCCTGTACTCGTCGCCGCTCCTCTTCACACTGCTCGGTATGCGCAATCGCTGCTTGCAACTCGGCAGCCACCGCCTGAAGCTCCGCCATCGCCTGATCGACGAACAGCGGTTGGGGTTGGATCAGGCTCAATACTGCTGCCAGTCGCCGCAGGCTATTGAGCAAATCGGTCGCGGTCAGCGCGCCAGCCGCCGAGTCAGGCTCGAAGAGAGGCAGGTAAGGAGCATCAGCGCCGGCAAAATCCAACACTTGTCGGCGAACAGCGGCATACAATCGCTGCGCGCGCACTTCACACTCCCAGCGCTGCGCCAGTGCCGCCCGCCACGCAGCCAGCGTCGTCGCGCTCTGCTCTTGTTGCTCAACCAGAATCGCTCGCAGTTGTAAATGATGCGCCAATTCCTCTTCGGCAAAAGGCACCCGGTTACGCAGTTGATCGAGCAGTGTGATGATCTGATTGAGAGGATCCAGGAGTGGTGTTTGCAGAGTAATAGCAGTCACCTCAGACCTCACGACATATAAAGCGGCGGAATTGCACTACCAATAATCGTAATCGAACGGCAAAAGAGTTTCCATAGTACAACAGGTTGATTTTCGGTTAGGACTACCCTGCGCGCGCGGTAGTACCGTGCATCCAGTAATGCGCAGTGATCGTCAAACCTGTAGCAAAGATGCGTTGCATGCTACAATACTGCCAGATTGCCGGCAGAAAGGAGTGAACGATGGGACTGCTCGATCAGTTAAGCAAAACCATTGCCCAGGTAAGTGACCGGGCTAAATTTGAGGCCGAAAAGTTTCAAAAGACTACCCGGTTGCAGGGTGAAATTAATGAGTTGAGGCGCCAGATTGATCAGAAATTGATGGAATTGGGCCAGCGCGCTTACGACCTGCAACGCGCCGGTCATATTCATGCTCCCTCACTGGCCGAATTAGCTGCCGCAGTTGAACAGCTCCGCAATGCGCTTGTCACTCGCGAAGAAGATCTCAAGCAGGCCCAGAACGAGGTGTATGTCGAGCCAGCTCCGGTAACGCCACCAACACAACCAACCGTGCAATCGGTGCCGATCAGCGAAGCGCCGCCGGCGCAGGCTGGCCCCAAGACCTGCCAGCAGTGCGGATTCCAGATGCCGGCTACCGCCATTTTCTGCCCAAGCTGTGGCGTGCGCGTGGGATGAAACCCTGTTACCGTGAACAGATCGAGCGCGAAACGCCGTCGCTGTTTCGCGCTCTGTTTCGCCTGTATCAACACTGCGCGCGTCAATCGAGCAGGACACAGTTCAAAGTTCCTCCCCGCGCGCGATAGCCTGCAAACGATGACCGTCACATAAACCTGTCGGCGCCGGAAAGATCTTCGTCGGCGTTTGTATTACTTTCACCTGATACTATCGAAAGCGCTGAGATGGTTCGCGGTGCGATCCATAACACCGCAGACAGGTTGATGAAGGTTCTTATCGTAAACTATTAACACCATGCGAGCAGCGGAAGATAGTACCTCCCCGCCCGCGCCACCACGCCCTACCGCTGCCTGACCCGCTCGCCTCCTCCGACCGGCCCGCGCCACCACGCCCCGCCGCTGCCTGACCCGCTCGCCTCCTCCGACCGGCCCGCGCCACCACGCCCTACCGCTGCCTGACCCGCTCGCCTCCTCCGACCGGCCC
>OGCI01000146.1_pt1 | contig 90060 bp, 70 predicted proteins | sample 1570021 | NCBI WGS metagenome assembly OGCI01 (sample SAMN06264664, study PRJEB24512) | hot springs metagenome | isolation source: Hot spring water | place: South Africa: Tshipise | collected 2015-06-21
CGTCTCCCCTTCGCCCCTCAGAGGGAGAAGGGGCCGGGGGTTGAGGGGGGCTTTTCAAACGGTCTCTGATCACCCCTCACTGAGCGCTAACCTCTTCCAACGGCGGTAGCTCGATCTCGTAGCGGGCGAAGATGCGCCGGTAGTGCGGCGAGGTGCGCAGCAGTTCCTCATGCGTGCCGGAGGCCACCAGCCGCCCGCGATCCAGCACCAGGATCAGATCGGCCCAGCGAATCTGCGACAGACGGTGCGTGATCAGAATGGTCGTGCGGCCCTGCTGCGCCCGCCGGATGGCCTTCTGAATCTCGTCCTCGGTGGCGCTGTCAATGGCGCTGGTCGAGTCGTCCAGAATCAGGATGCGCGGATCGCTGAGGAAAGCGCGCGCCAGGGCAATGCGCTGCCGCTGCCCGCCGCTGAGCGCCACACCCCGCTCGCCGACCTTCGTCTGGTAGCCGTCCTTGAACGACATGATGAAGTCGTGCGCCTGCGCTTCGCGGGCGGCCCGTTCGATCTCCTCCTGCGGCGTGCCGGGTGCGCCGAAGGCGATGTTCTCGGCGATGGTGCGCGAGAACAGAAACACGTCTTGCTCGATCTTGGAGATTTGCGAGCGCAGCACGTCCAGATTCCATTCGCGCACGTCCACCCCGTCAATCAGCACGCGCCCCGCCGACACGTCGTAGGTGCGGTTGATCAGCATAGAAAGCGTGCTCTTGCCCGACCCCGTCTGCCCCACCACGGCCACCGTCTGCCCGGCCTTGACCTCGAACGACACGTCTTCCAGCACCGCCGCTTCACAGCCGTCGCCCTCATAGCAGAAGCTGACGTGTTCGAAGGTGATGTCGCCGCGGATGGGCGCGGCATAGCCGCCGACGTTCTCGTCTAGCTCGGTCTCCGCGGTGATGATCTGCAACAGACGCCCGGCTCCCGCCAGGCCCAACTGTACCAGCGAGAAAGAGAAGATCGAACTGAAGACCGGCCAACGCAGCACGTTCATCAACCCCATCACAGCGATGATCTGCGAGACGGCCAGGTCACCGCGGCGGTAGAGCACCATGCAGTGCAGGAAAGTCAGGCCCAGCGCTATGCCGAAGAGCAGCAATGGCAGGTAGCGCGCCTCGATGACGCCCTGCTGCACAAAATAGTCGCGGTATAGCCGCGCATTGCGCCGGAAGCGCAGCCGCTCGAAAGGCTCCTGCACGCTGGCCTTGACGACTTCGATGCCGGAGAGCACCTCTTCCAGACCGGCATTGAGCTTGCCGAACTGCTCGCGCTGCCAGTTCATCACCGGGTTCAGTTGATGCAGGTAGCGGCGCACAGCGATAGCGTAGGCGATCACAAAGAGCAACGGCATCAGCAACAGATCGAGCCGGATCATGGCGATGTAGAACATCGGGATAGCCAGGCCCAACACCATTTCATAGACGAAGCGCAGGCCAGGGCTGATCATGAAGTTGAGCTGTCGCACATCGTCGGTCGCGCGGGCCATGATGTCGCCCACACGCTGCCGGTCGTGAAAGGTCTGGCTTTTGCCCAGCAGGCTGATATAGAGTTCGTGCCGCGCGCCAGCCTCCAGGCGCTGCGCGAGCGTCTCGATCAACAGGCTGCCCGTCAGGAAAGCCGCGCTACTGAGCATGAGCACGCCCAGGATCATCAGCGACAGCCGCAGCAACGCCCCATCTTCGGTAGGGGTGAGGATTTCGTCGGCCACTCTGCCGACGAGCACAGGATTCTGCGAAAAGGCCAGGTAATCCACCACGCTGCACACCAGCGCGCCGAAGAAGAACCATTTGTAGCGCCAGATATGCGAGATGATCCAGCGTGCCGGGCTGCTCTCGTTGTACCGATAAGTCCCCTCTACGGTGAACTCGCTCTTACCGTTGGTGATCATGATCTGCGCTCCAGCGGAAGGATGACGGGTCGAACATACGTTCTACCAGTCTATCATGCTCTACTGTTTTTGCCAAACGGCGATTCCCGGCCAGTAGTTATACGCGGGATACTCCCAAAATGTTGCAGCGAGCAGAATATACATCCACAAGGGAGTAAGGGCGAACCGAAGGGCGTGCAGGTGTGTCAGGGAGTCCGCTATGCGCTGGTTTACCTCACTCCCAGACTTATGGGAGAGAGGCGGCGAGGCGCGCCAACGCCGAGCGGGGGTGAAGTAATCAGGGCGGGCTAACCGTTATCTATCTTCGCTGCCCGCCCCTGAAGGTCGCACAGAAAACAGAGGGGAGGATGAAAGCTCGCTCAACCCCCCAATGGCCGCGCGATGACTTCCGGCGCGATCGGGATCGCCTGGGCGCGCACACCCGTCGCCTGGAAGACCGCGTTGGCGATGGCGGGCGCGGTGGGCACCAGCCCCATTTCGCCGACGCCCTTGACGCCATACGGCCCGCTGGCTTCCGGAATCTCCAGGATGACGCTCTCGATCTGCGGCATATCTTCGGCAGTAGGCAACAGATACTCGGTGAAGCTATCCACCCACTGCCCGTCCGCCTTCAGGCGCATGCTCTCGTAGAGCGCGTAGCCGATGCCCATGGCTACCGCGCCCTCGATCTGCCCCTCGACGCCCGCGCGGTTGACCACCTGCCCCACATCGTGCACAGCCACCACATCGGTCACCGTCACTGTGCCCAGTTCCGGGTCTACCTCCACACGCACCGCCTGCCCGCCGAACACCAGCATGACGTGCGGCATCCCGATCGGCAGATGTTTGGGCGTCGTCTCTTCTGGATAGGGGAAGGAGAACGTCGCTTCGGCCACCAGCGGCACGCCCTCGTCGGCGGCGCGGCTGGCGAACTCGCCCAGCGCCACGCGCTCCCCGGCTGCGGTGATCACTGCGCCAGCTTCGTAGCGCAGCGCATCGCGCGGGACATTCAGCGTGCGGGCCGCGTAATCGAGCAGCGCTGCGATCAGCCCCTGCGCGGCCAGCATCACCGAGTTGCCGATCAGATAGGTCATGCGCGAGGCGCAAGTCACGCCGCCGTTGGGCGAGACACTCGTATCCACGTCCACGGTGCGCACCGCGTCGTAGGGCAACCCCAGCGCTTCCGCCGCGATCTGCTCGGCGGCGGTCGCCAGGCCCTGCCCCAGGTCGGGCGAGCCGATGTAGAGCAGCACCGAGCCGTCGGGAGCCAGCGCCAGGCGGTTAGTCGAATCGTCGGGCACGCGGTAGCCCAGGCCCATGCTTTGCATTCCCAGGGCGATGCCCACCCCCGCCACCCGACCTGGCGCGGGCGGCTTCTGCGCCAGCCGAGCGCGCGCCGCCGCCAGATGATCCAGGATCAGCGGCAGGCTCTCGGCGGTGCGGTCGAGCGTCACGCGGGTCAGGAGTCGGTCACCGGGGCGCAGGGCATTCTTGCGCCGCAGTTCGAGCGGGTCCAGGCTCAGCTCGTGCGCCAGCATGTCCATCATGCTTTCGATGGCGAAGTGCGCCTGCGGGCTGCCGAAACCACGCATCGCGCCGGAGAAGGGACTGTGCGTGTAGACGACGTTAGTCTCTACCTGCACATGGGGGATGCGGTAGGCTCCGGCCAGCATCTCGGTCAGCAGGCCGCCGACCGCTGGCCCGTAGGACGCATAGGCCCCCGTGTCCAGGTGTACGACCGCCTTGAGCGCGATCAACTCGCCCTCGCGCGTCGCGCCAAGCGTGTAGTGCAACCGCGCCGGATGGCGCTTGGGATGCGCCAGGAAGGATTCGTGCCGGTTGTTGATCAGGCGCACCGTCCCGCGCGTCGCCCAGGCTCCCAGCGCCGCCAACACTGGCAGACCGGAATCCTCTTTGCCGCCGAACGCGCCACCGATGACCGCGCTACACACCTGTACGGCGTCTTCGGGCAGTCCCAGCACGCCCGCGATGGCATGGCGATCTTCGAATGGCTTCTGCGAGCTGACCCAGACGGTCAGGGTGCCGTCGTCGTTCCAGCGAGCCATGCTGCTCTCCGGCTCCATATAGGCGGGCGAGATGCGCGGCACGGTGAACGTCGCCTCGATCACCACGTCCGCCGCGGCCAACCCTGTCGCCACGTCGCCCTCGCTGATCTCGTAGCGGGTGAGCAGGTTGCCGCCGGAGTGCACGCGCGGCGCGTCCGGTTCCAGCGCCGCGACCGGATCGTGCACGGCGGGCAGCGGCTCGTAGGTCACCTGCACGGCGGCGACGCCATGTCGGGCCGCTTCTTTGCTCTGCGCGATCACCAGCGCTACCGGCTCGCCCATGTGCCGCACTACGTCGAAGGCCAGCGCAGGTTGATCCTGAACCAGCGGGCCGAAGGTCTTGCTACCGGGCACGTCGGCGGCGGTGAGCACGGCCACCACGCCCGGCACGTTGCGCGCCGCCGCCGTCTCGATGGCGACGATGCGCGCGTGATGGTGTGGTGAGCGCACCACTGCCCCGACCAACACCCCTTCTCGCGGCAGGTCATCCACGTAAGCCGCGCGACCCGTCACCTTGTCCCAGGCATCTTTGCGCAGTTCGGCTTTACCGACTGTTTTCAGTTCAGCGGGCATGGCTCATCTCCTCCGCCGCGCGGCGCACCGCCGCGATCATCTTGCTGTACCCGGTGCAGCGACACAGGTTGCCGGAGAGCGCCTCGCGGATAGCGTCGTCCGTAGGGGAAGGATCGCGGTCGAGCAGGGCTTTGGCGGCCAGAATCGCGCCAGGGGTGCAGAAGCCGCACTGTACCGCCCCCGTCTCCACGAAGGCGCATTGCAAGGGGTGCAATTCCCCGTCCTGCGCCAGCCCTTCGATCGTCTCCACGCTGCGCCCATCGGCCTGTCCGATCAACACCAGGCAGGCGTTGACCGCCTCGCCGTCCAGAATCACTGTGCACGCGCCGCATTCGCCCTCGCCGCCGCAGGCGTCTTTGACGCCGGTCAGGCCCAGGTCTTCGCGCAGGGCGTAGAGCAGTGTCTTGTTGGGCAGGGTGGTGATCGTGCGCGTCTGTCCGTTCACGGTCAGGGTCACGGTGATCGGTTTCATGCCTGCGCTCCCTCTCTGATCTGCTGCGCTGCCAGCCGCAACGCGCGCGCCGTCAGGCGGACCGCCGCCTTGCGCCGGTAGTCCGCGCTGCCGCGCACATCAGTGATTGGCGCAATGTCGTAGAGCACCGCCTGCGCCGCCCTCTCCAATACGTCGTCGTTCAGGGATTGTCCGTACAGCACCGCCTCAGCGCGCGGACTGCGCACCGGCGTCGGGGCGACTGCGCCCAGCGCCACCCGCGCCCCAGCAATGCGCCCGTCGTCGTCCAGGGGCAGGCTCACTGCCACATTGACCACGGCGATGGCCATCCCCTGCCGGTTGCCCAGCTTGAGGAACGCCGCGCCCGTCGGCTGAGACGGTCGCCGGAAGGCCACCGAGTGGATGATCTCGCCCGGCTCCAGGCAGGTTTGCCGGGGGCCGCACAGCACCTCTGCCAGCGGCAGGACGCGCTCGCCGCCCCGTTTGACCAGGCGCACCGTCGCGTCGAGCGTCAGCAGGGGCGGCAGTGTATCGCCGGCGGGCGACGCATTGGCGATGTTGCCGCCCAGCGTGCCCCGTGCGCGCGTCTGCGGTGCGCCGACCGTCGCTGCTGCCATCACCAGGGCGGGCGCAGTCTCGCGCAGCAGGGGCGACGCCAGGATATCGGCGTAGGTGGTCAACGCGCCGATGCGGATGGTCTCTCCGTCCTGGCCGATAAAGCGCAATTCGCGCACGCGACTCGCGTCCACCAGGACAGACGCCGGAAACACGCCGCGTTGCGCCTGCACGAGCACGTCCGTGCCGCCTGCGATCACCCGCCCGCCGCTCTGCGCCAGCAGCCGCAGCAACTCGTCGAGCGTATTTGCTGCATAAAAGTCAAACTCTTGCATAGGCTCTTGCTCCGAATCAGTTTTCAGTGAACAGTCAATAAGTGTCCGGAATCTCTACTCCCAAATTCCGCTCGCGGCAAACGCGCGGAGGCTGCTATTCCCCTCACCTCCTGTTTTCTCTCTCATACGATCGTGTCGCGGGACGAGGGGCTTGCCAGTCCCTGCGCCAGCACTCCCCTTCGCCCGCGTTATAGAGATGAAGGTCACTCACTCGAAAAGGCGGTGCTTCCACTCCCCGCCGACCATCGTACCCAGCACGCGCGTTTCCAAGATTTCGTCCGGCGAAATAGTGTAGAGGTCGCGGTCGAGCACGATCAGGTCGGCCAGGTAGCCGGGCGCGAGCATCCCCAGGTCGTGCTCCCAACCTGCGGCATAGGCCGGGCCTTGCGTGAAAGCGCGCAGCGTCGTCTCCATATCCAGCCGCCCTTCCGGGTACCAGCCCTCCGGCCCTGGCGATCCGTCGGCGCGACGGCGCGTCACTGCGGCGAAGATGCCCGGCAACGGCGCGAATGGCTCGACCGGCGCGTCCGAGCCAAAGGCCAACACCGCGCCCGCCTCCAGTTGCAGCCGCCAGTTGTAGCTCCAGCGGGCGCGCGCACCCCAGTAGCGATCGGCCATCTCGTAATCGGACGTAGCGTGAATAGGTTGCATGGAAGCGATGATACCCAGCGCGCCCAGCCGCCCCGCGTCGTCGGGGTGGATCAGTTGCACGTGCTCGATGCGGTGTCGCCGGGCCGTGCGAGGGATGCCGCGAGCCGCTTCTTCGGCGCGCACCGCTTCGTACACATCCAGCACGTCGTGCACGGCGCGGTCGCCGATGGCGTGAATGGTCGCGGGGATGCCTGCCGCGCTGGCCCGGCTGACCAGTTCGTACATCTGCTCTTTGTCGGTGACCACCAGCCCGTAGTTGTCCGGTTCGCCCTCGTATGGCTCGATCATGTGCGCGGTGCGCGGGCCAAGCGCTCCGTCGGCGAAAATTTTCAGCGCGCCCAGCCGCAACCACACATCACCAAAGCCAAAGCGCAGACCCAGCGCGTGCGCGTGCTCGATCCAGGGATCGTTGATCTGCTTGAGCACGCGCAGCCCCAGTTCGCCGCGCTCGCGCAGCACCTGCAAAGCTACCAGACAACTGGGGTTGTCGTAGTCGTGCAGGGCGGTCAGGCCGGCGGCCCAGGCTCGCCGTTGCGCCTCGGCCATCCAGTCGGCCAGTTGATCGGGTGTGGGGTCGGGGATGAGCCGCGCGACCAGCTTCATGGCCGGGTCTTCCAGCAGAATGCCGGTCGGCTCGCCGCGTGCGTCGCGCTGGATCGCGCCGCCGTGCGGATCGGGCGTGCTGGCGCTGATGTGTGCCCACCGCAACGCCAGACTGTTGACCCAGGCCGCGTGACCGCTGCGCGCGGCCAGGTAAACGGGATGATCCGGCGCGACGGTGTCCAGGTCGGCAGCGGTGGGGAAGGCCCCGCCCGGCCACAGCGCCTGCGACCAGCCGCGCCCGACGATCCACTCACCGGGCGGTGTCTGACGGGCGCGCCCAGCCACGCGGCGCAGCGCCTCTTCTTTGGTGGGCACGTCGAACAGGTCAACGTCGTGCAGGGCGCGTGCCACACCTTCCCAGTGAATATGCGCGTCGGTCAGGCCGGGGAATATCACCTGCCCGTCCAGCCGGTCAACGGCGGTGTGCGGCCCGGCCAGGGCGCGGATAGCGTCGTCATCGCCCAGGGCTACGATGCGATCGCGAGCAATGGCCAGCGCCGAGGCGCGCGGCTGCGCCGGATGCAGGGTGTAGATGCGCGCGTTGAGCAGAATACGGTCAATCATGGTCAGGGCCATCCAGAAAAGCGTTCAATTGGCAATCCGCAATGCGCAATCCCCAATCCGCCATTCTCTCACTGGTCGCCTTCCGCCTCGATCTCGACGATCGCTTCATAAGGCGTGCGCCCGCCATAGATCACCTTCATCAGGCCCGGCAGGTAGCGATCCATGGTTGTCACCGCCGGATAGATGGTGTTGCGGATCAGCGTGGGTGTCAGCGCCACCCCCTCGAAATCCAGGCTGCTCTTGTAGCGCACTTCGCCATCGCCGTAATCCATCTCGAAGTTGCCAATGCGCAGCCCATAGTTGGCGCGGGTGATGTATTCGGCCACGGATAGCCGCAGTTCTTCGGGGACGTGCACCGTTGCCACACAGTAGAAGACGAACTGTTCCAGCGGCACCACGATCTGCGCAAAGCAGGGGAACTGACCGTTCTGGCCGCTGAACATGGCGCGGTAGATGGTGCGTCCTTCCAGGCGCTGGGGATACCAGCCGTCTTTTTCCAGAAACTCGCCCAGCGTGGCAAAGGCGGCCAATCCGTTGGGGTTGGCCGCTTCGGGATCGGGGCCGGACTCGCTCTCGCGGCCAGAAGATGAACGAGGTGTCATCGGCCCTCCTTCGGCACATACTCTGCAGCGCCTGCCAGCCGCCAGGCGGCGGCGATCTCGGCTGTCAGCGGGGCGCTGGCGAAACCTTCGCGCGTGACCGCCTGAGCGCCCAGGTACGACGCGATCTTGATAGCCTGCCGCAAGTCGCCCAGTTGGTGCAGCGCAATGTGCAGGGCTACCGCAAACACGTCACCCGCGCCGGTGGGGTTGACCTGAACGACTGGCCAGGCGTCGTAGTCGAAACGGGTACCATGCTGATAGACTGTCCCGCCGCGCTCGGCGCGGGTGACCACTACCAGCGGCCCCAGCGCGGCAAATTCCTGCTCAAGATGTGGCGCGTGCCGAATATCCTCTTCGCTCAGCACAGTGACAGTGGCATGAGGCAATACCTGCGGCGCGCTCTCCCAGAGGATCGGCGTCACCAGGCCGTCGGCCTCGCGGCGACGCATGAACCCCTGCGGAGTCACGCAGATGGGGCTGTTGTCGAAGGCGGAGACGAAAGATGGGTCAACTTCATAGGCGATCGGTGCCAGGTGCACCAGGCCGGCTTTGCGCCAGGCTTCCGGCAGCATGTCCGGGTAGAGCGTGTGCGCGCGATGATACAGGTATTGGGTGCGCCCGCTGGCCGAATAGCGATTCTCGAACGTGGTAGTGTGCTCCGCCGGAATCACCACGACCTCGGCATTGGGGGGCAGGTCTTCCAGCAGAGGGTCATCGGGGCGTGCGCTGGTGAGCACCGCCACGCGCAGCCCGAAAGCCGCTGCCGTGTGTGCGCCAAAGGACACTGTCCCGCCCAGGCGCGGCCCGTGCGGCGTGATATCACAGGTGATGTTGCCGATGAGCAAATAGTCGGGAATGGAAGTTGACCGTTTGAGCATGATCCTGTCGCTTTGCTGCTAGCGCCAACGCGCGCGTCTGATAAACAACTGCCGCGACTGGGCCGAGTCGCGGCAGGCGGCTACTCCGAAGCTGCGTCCTCAACGCCGCTTGGGGATGATGGTCACCTTGCGGCGGTCGCCCTCGCCGACGCTCTGCGTGGTCACCTGGGGATGATCGCGCAAGGCCAGATGCACCACACGCCGCTCATAGGGGGGCATCGGCTCCAGCGCTACCGTGCGCCCCAATTGAATGGCCTGTTCGGCCATGCGCTGCGCCAGGCGGCGCAACTGCTTCTCGCGGCGCACCTTATACCCTTCTACATCTACGATGATATTGGCGCGGCGTTGCAATTCGCGGCTGGCGATCAGGCGGGTGATATATTGCAGCGCGGCCAGGGTCTCGCCCCGTTTGCCGATGAGCGCCCCCAGGTCCGTCCCTTCGATCTGCAACACCCAGGGCGCGACCTCATTGTCGGCGGCCTGAGCGCGATAGACGCTCACCGTGGCCTTGACACGCATTCGCTCCAGCAATTCCTGCAACGTCTCACGCCCGACGCGAGCGTCGTCGTCCAGTTCCGCTTCGTCTACCGGCTGCGCTTCGGCCAGGGAGGCCACTTCTTCGGGCGCTTCTTCTTCCGCCAGCTCGACGGCGGGCTGTGGCGCGGGCGGCGTTGGCGGAGCGACGGGGCGTGGCGGGGCAGCCGTTGTCAGGCGCACCCGCGCCTGTCGCGCGCCAATGCCCAGCAGGCCCCGGCTGGGTTCTTCGAGAATCTCGACGATCACGCTTTCGCGGGCGACGCCCAGTTGCTGCAAACCCTGTTCAATAGCGGACTCGATGTCCGGCGCAGTAGTCTCTACGGAGCGCGTTTCGCTCATGGTGATCCCTATCCTTTTGCCTTCCCTTTGGCACGGGCGCGGCTGGCGCGACTGTCATAAACGCCGCTGCCCTTCTTGCGACTGCCTACCTCGCGCTGACGCTTGAGCTTTGGCTCAGCGGGAGTCACGGGCGCGACAACCGGCGTCGCTTCGCGCTTGGGCCGGGGCGCAGGCGCAGACGGTGCGGGCGCGGCAGGGGTGCCGGTCGTCGGGCCGTTGGCGGGCGCTGCTTCTTTGGGCTTCAGTCCGATCAGCCGCCCGACGTTGATGTTGAGACGCCCCGTCAGCCCATACTGCCCGATGCCGATCAGGTTGGAGGCGATGAAGTAGATTGACAGTCCCGAAGCAAATGAGAGCGAGAAGAAGCCAAACATCAGCGGCATGATCAGCATCATCTGTCGGCTGATCCGCGCCGTCTGGTCGGCCTGACGGTCGCCCGTGCCACCAGAGGGCGTAGCGGGCATGAGCAGCTTTTGCTGCAGCCAGGTAGTCACCACGACCAGGACCGGCAGGATGTAGAGCGGATCGGGCACGGCCAGGTTGAGCCAGAGGAACTTGTTGCTCAGCGGCACCTGCGACGACAGGGCAGGCACCCACAACCGGTTGGCCAGGTCGAGTAATTGCGTGGGGGTGGCAGCCAGCGTGGCAACGATAGCGTGGTAGAGCGCCAGCATGATCGGCAACTGAATGAGCAGCGGCAGGCAACCAGCCAGAGGATTCACCCCATGCTTACGGTAGAGTTCCCATTGCTCCTGGGCCAGCCGTTCGCGGTCGTTCTTGTACTTCTCCTGTAGCTTCTTCAGTTCTGGCTGCAATTCCTGCATGGCCTTGGTGGAACGCTGCTGTTTGATGGTCAGCGGGTAGGTGGCCATGCGGATTAAAATGGTGAAGACCACAATGGCCAGCACCACGTTCCCGCCCAGAATCTGGTACAGGAACAGCAGGATGGTGATGAAGGGGTTGATGATGATATCGAGCATGAAGCTGTGCCTTTGTCTCGCGCCGTGCCAGCGCCGGGTCTAGTCCGAATACGTCCAGGCTTCTTCGCCGGTCTCGGCGTTCAGGGCGACGACCAGCCGATCGTTATCCATCGTACTGGCGACGACCAGGTCGGCGGCGTCATCGTCTACGCCGGGTACAAAGACCAGGTCGGCCAGCACTTCGCCTTTCACATCCCTATCCCAGTTAAGCGCGCCATCCTCTTTGGTCACCGCATAGAGATGATGGTCTTTGGAGGCCACGATCACCAACCCGTCGGTGAGGATGGGCGTGGCGCGGATGCCATCTTCGGCCAACGGTTTCTTCCACACCTGCTGGAAGCTCCCGTCTGCGTCCAGGCGTACCGCATACAATGCGCCGGACAGGTCGCCAAAATAGAGCACGCCGCTGTCTACGTCGAAGGCCGGGCTACCCCACAGCCAGCCGTCTGTTTCGAAGCGATCCACAATCGCCCCATCTACCAGGCTGACGGCCACCAGTTCGGAGGCAAACGTGCCCACATAGAGCACCTGACGCCCCGCGTCATAGACCGGCGTGCCGGGCGCTGCGCCGCCTACATTCCTGCGCCATAGCTCTTTGCCCGTCTCAGCATCCAGAGCATACAGATGATGATCCAGCGAGACGACATAGACCACCGGCCCTGCGCGTTCTTCGGACGGGTCTTCGGGCAGGTAGAGCGGGCGCGACCATACGCCGTGACCGGTGCGGAACGTCCACCTTTCCGCCCCGTTTTGCCGCGAGACCGCCACCACATTGCGGCTGCCCAGGCCGAAGTACACCGTGTCCGAGTCTACCGCAACGCTGCCGATGACGCGATCTTTCGGGGTGATTTCCAGCGGGCCAAGGATCGCCTGTTTGCCGGGCGTATAGCGCCACAAGACCGTGCCATCGCTGTTGATGGCGTGCAGGCGTCCGCTGTAGTCGCCCACGTAGATCACGCCATCGGCTATCACGGGCTGTGCGTAGAAGGCCGCGTCGCCGTTCTTATATTCCCACAGGACAGCCCCGCTGGTCGGGTTGAGGGCCACCACATGTTTGGCGTTGGCGACATAGATCGCGCTGGCCTGGGAATCGGTCGCCAGGCCCGCCCAGCTTTCGCTGGTGGGGCCGCCGCAGGCCGCCAAAGCCAGCGTGACCAGCAACAACACGCCCAACATCAGGGCCGAGGGTTTAGAGAGGGAAACGCGCGACGTATTCAAGGGAACTCCTTGGGAATGCTCAGCCAGTCGCGTCCGGCTTCAGGGCACGGGATCGTAGCCGCCCGGACTGAAAGGATGGCAGCGCCCGATACGCTTCAGGCCCAGCCAACCGCCCTTCAGCAGGCCATAGCGAGCGATGGCTTCGTAGGTGTAATGCGAGCAGCTCGGATCGTAGCGGCAGCTTGGCGGCAGAAGACGCGAGAAGGTGAGCTGATAGAGCCGGATGAGGGCCAGTCCCACGTACTTCATGACGGCAAATCCTCTGCTGACGACTGCCACAGCCCTGCGCTCTGCAACAGGGTGTGCACCGCCTGGCGCACCGCCTGGAAAGGCTGCCCGACGATGGCCGGGCGTGCGATGAAGGCGATGTCGTAGCCCTGCCGCAGGTGTGCGTGCGCCTCGCGCACAATCTCGCGCAGAATGCGCCGGATATAGTTGCGCACTACCGCCCTGCCCAGGCTTTTGCCGGTGACAAACCCGTAGCGATTGTGGGGCAACTCGTTCGGCGTGACGCTCATGATCACGAAAGGATGTCGCCAAGCGCGCCCTTGCTGGCGCAAACGGGCGAAGTCCTGCTTCCGGCGCAGGCGCAAATGGCGCTGCATGGTCGGGCGCAGGCCTAATGTGCCTTCCAGTTGATGCGTTTGACGTGATTGTTCATCTTGGGCGTCAATACATGACGGCCCTTGGCGCGGCGCGACTTCAGCACCTGGCGTCCGTCCTTGGTGCGCATGCGTTGACGGAAGCCGTGTACACGCAGCCGGCGACGAATCTTGGGTTGGTAGGTACGCTTGGGCATGGATGACCTCTTTCAAAAAACGCGCGGAAAGCGCGCTTTCAACCGTCTACACTCGCTGGCATGTAGCGTCCAGGCCGCAACATGCGAAGGGCAAGTATAGCGCATGGGCAGAGGCAGGTCAAGCACGAACCCTTCTTGTAAGCGCCCCGATAGCATCACCCTTTGCGGCGTGTGCCCCCTGCCCCCCATTCTGTAGCTCACGGACTCGGCTGACTGACTGCCAGCGAGACCGGCTCGGCCACCACCACCAGCCGCCCCAGATATGTCCGGGCCTGTGTGTCCCAGTCTGTACAGGTGATCAGCGTGACGCGCGGGACGCCGTCCTGGGCCAACCACGACAGATCGTAGGGATCCACCCGCTCAATACGGGTGACGCGATAACGCTCCTCGCGCGAGCCGTCGCGCAGCACCACCAGGTCGCCCAGGTGCGCTTCGAAGAGATAGGCGAATGGGCCGGGCGCACCGGTGTAGCTCTCGACGTGCCCAGCCAGCACGATGTTGCCGCCGGGATCGCCCAGCCAGGCCGTGCCCACCAGATGCCCCACCGAATCCCCCAGATGACGGGTTTCCCAGGTGCCCTGTACGCGCCCGGCAGGGATGATCGGCGCGCTGACCTCCGCGGCAGGGAAGCTAATCAGGCGCGGGGGGATGGACGTATCGGTCGTGGGGGTGGGCAGGAAGTCATCGCGGCGCAGCCCCTGAGGGGGCGGGGTGCGCACCGGCGTAGCCGCAGAGGGAGCTTTCGCCGTGCTCAACCGCCAGACGGCAAAGACGAGCACAAGTATCTCTACGCTGAGCATAGCGCAACCCAGCGGTGTCAGGCGTAGACGACGCTTGCGTAGCGAACCGATCACACATGCCCCCCGGCGATTAGCGTATGTACAGCTTAGCGCGCGGCCAGGGGAATTGCAAGCGGGGACGCTACGGGTGCGCGCAAAGGTTGCCTGCGACTTCGCTCTGTGGCGGATTCTACTCCCGCATCACTTGCGGCTGGGCGTGGAAGTCGCCTTGACGCTCTTCTCCGGCTTTTCCAGTTCCGGCAGGCACCCCAGCAATGTCCAGTAGAGGGCGTTGGTCTTGGGGTCTTTGAGCGGTTTCCACTCCTCAGGGATGTTGAGCTCTTCGAGCTGAGCCTTGGGCACGGTCAGGTACAGATAGAGCGAAGCGCCCAGGTAGGGATCGTCGTCCAGCGCCACGCACACCGACAGACCGCTCTCTTCATCAATCTTCAGGCTCTCCGGCTCGGCCAATTCCTTTTCGTCCAGCCCCATCAACGCCCCATAGGCATAGGGCAACAGCGTGCTGATGTCTTCTTCCATCACCGAGAAGTCGCGGTCGAACAGGGTTGCCTCGTCTATGAACTTGGCCATGGTGTCCAGCGGCACCTGAAGGTCTTCGACGGCGTCCGGATAAGTTTCGGCCAGCCATGTCTGCACCTCATCCAGCGGCACCTGGTAATAGGCGAAGAGTTCGCGGTCTTTTTTGCCGTCTCCAGCGGTGCCCAGCAGTGCATCGCCCAGGTCCGGGTCAACGCTTACCAGCACCACGCCGACCAGCAGCCCAACCAAGAACGTGAACAGGATGACGAAGCTATTGCGGCGATTCATGGGCTGTCTCCTTATTTTCTATGCACGCGCGGTGCATTCGTCGGTCGTCAATCATATAGCGCCGTGCGGGGCTTTCAGCGACGCCGCCCACGCCACCACAGCACCCCGCCGACCAGCGCTCCCAGCGCCAGGAAGGTGACCCATACTCCCGCACCCAGGGCGGTGCCGCGCACGTCCGCGCCAAAGTCGCCGCGGGCCGAGGTGCTCACGACGATCACCAGCATGACGGCGGCCACGCCAGCAACCAGCGCCCACATACGCCAGCGCCCGCGCGCAGATCGGGAGACTTCAGCCGTATGCTCCTTCTCCCATTGTACAACCAGTTGCCGGCGCAGGCGTTGGCGAAAGGCAGCGTCCGGCCTGGTGGCAGGCCCGATCAGCCGGTTTAGCGCCCGCACGATCCTGGCCTCGCCCTCGATGCTGGGCGGTGGCGCAGGATCAGCGCCCGCCAGCACCTCATCGGTGTAGGCTGCCAGTTCCTCAGTGATACCCGTATGCTCGTCCATTCTCAATCCCCTATCGCGTCGCGGATGGCCTGAATAGCCCTCCGATAAAGCGATTTCACCGCCTCAAGCGACTGCCCGCGCGCCCCGGCAATTTCGTTGAAGGTCAGCCCATCCGCGAAGCGCATCAGGATGATTTCCTGGTAATGCTCCGGCAATGCCGCGAAAATCCCCTGCAGTAGGGCACGTTCGTCGTTGCGTTCGTGTGCCTCCGGCATTACCAGGAGTTCGCTTTCCACCTCCGTCAGCGAGATAGCCGTTGGATCGCTGTGCCGGGTACGCCGCCGGTAGAAATCGGCGATCTGCCGGTTGACAATGGTATACAGCCAGGTGCTAAAGCGGGCATGATGCTCGAAGTGCTGCAAAGAACGAAACACGGCCAGGAAGACTTCTTGGGTCACGTCTTCGGCGTATTGGGGTGGCACCCGGCTGCATATCCGGCGGTAGACGCGGTCCACATAACGGTCATAGAGCGCCAGGAAAGCCTCCCGATCCCCTTGTTGTGCCCGCCTAGCCAGAGCCTCATCCGTGCTCATGGTGCTCCCCCTATTATGTCGCTGCGATCCGCGCAATTGGGTCGCGAAGTCCGCTGGCCTGCTATACCGAAGTCATGCGACCCAACAAAAAAGCAGGAGCTGCCCTGTACCCGAGTGTTCCGGTCAGCTCCTGCCTGATCACCCTATCGGGGAGCGTCTCCTCACCAGCCAGCCAACGCCGCCTCGACGGAGTCGTAGGAGTCGAAGAAACGGTCGAAGCCGATGATGGCGAAGATGCGCTGCACGCGCGGGCTGAGTGCCACCAGGCGCAGGTCGCCGCTGTTGGCACGGCTGCGCGTCAACACGTCGGCCAGGGTGCGCAACCCGGCGCTGTTGATATAGGAGACTCCCGCCATGTCCAGCACCAGGCGGTATTGCCCGGCGGCCAGCGCATCCTGCAAGACGCTGTCGAGTTCCCCGGCCCCCTCGCTATCTACACGTCCTTCGAGCACGAAGACCAGCGCCCCACCGTGCTCGCGTTTTGTGATCTGCATCCCACTTCACTCCCTCTGCGGGGCGTGCCTCTCAGCCGCGCCCGGCGACCAGACGCTGATCGATCTCTTCCTGCGGCACCAACTGCCCGTCGCGCACCTCTTCCACACGGGGAATCTGCCCGGCCAGGTCGCGGTCGTGCGTGACCATCACGATGGTCATGCCCTGCGACACCAGGTCTTCGAACATGGCGAAGACCAGGCCCGCCGACACCGCATCCAGGTTGCCCGTGGGTTCGTCGCCAACCAGCACCTTGGGGTTGTTGGCCAGCGCGCGGGCGATAGCAGCGCGTTGCTGCTGCCCACCGGAAATCTGGCTGGGGTATTTGTTCGCTACATCGGGCAGGTCTACCATCTCCAGCAACTCCATGGCCCGCTCTTTGCGCCGCCCCCGGTAGGTGCCCGCGTAGTGCATAGGCATCATCACATTCTCCAACACCGTCAGGGTGGGCAGCAACTGGAAGAACTGGAAGACGACGCCAATATTACGCCCGCGCCACTTGGCTACCTGGTTCTCGCTGAGTTTGGTCAGGCGCTGCCCCGCCACATAGACTTCGCCCGATGTGGGCCGGTCTATGCCGGTGATCATGTTGATCAGCGTGCTCTTGCCGCTGCCCGAAGGCCCCACAATGGCGACGAATTCGCCTTCCTTGATCTCCAGGTTGACGCCCTTCAGCACGCGGAGTGGGCCAGCCTTGGTCTTGTAGATTTTCTCGACGTTTTGCAGCGAAATCACCGATTCGGTCTGCGCGTTGCTCATCTTGTTTTCTCCCGAAGCTGTTCGCGCCTATTGGTAGCGTAGAATGTCCGACACCGTGCGGCGGGCGGCGGAAATGGACGGCCACAGGCTGGCGACCGTCGCGATGATCAACATGCCCACCAGACCCAGTCCCAGCACCCACAACGGGTAGCTGAACTCGATGAACTCGGCGAAGCCCAGTCCATCCAGCAAGCTGATCGCCAGCCCGTAGCTGAGCGGAATGGCGATGATCCAGGCCAGCACGCCGATCAACAGGCCCTCCACCAGGAACTGTAACACAATGGTGCTCGATCCTGCGCCAATCGAGCGCATCACGCCGATCTCTTTCTGGCGCTCGAAGACCGCCATAGAGAGCGTGGTCAGCAGGCCGATCGCGCCCACCGCGGCCATCACCGCTGAGGTGATCTGGAAAATCATGTTGAAGACCAGGATACCTTCGGCGATCTGTTCTTGCTGTTCGACCATGTTGGCAAAGCTGGCCGTCACCCCGTCTGCCAGCAGCGCTTCCGAGACCTGGGCAATGGTATCATCCACAGCGGCAGCGCTGGGGTCTTCCGCCGTCAGCGTCACCAGGTAAGAGGTGGGCAGCGGCGGGTCGTCCGACGGATCGTCGGGCGTGCCCGCATCGCCCAGCACGAAGCCCGCTTGGCGCGCCAGGTCTTCCCACCTCATCAGCACGAAGGGGAAGGGATAGGATGCCACACCGATGATCTCGTATTCCGCCGTGCGCCCACCCGCCGACACCACCACATGGTCGCCCGTGCTTTTGCCAGTGGATTTGGCCGCAGGAGTGGTGAGCACCACCCCGGCGCGGGTTGGGTCTTCATCCCAGCCGGTGCCGCTCTCGAAAGTCAGGTCAACGGCGGGCGTGCGCGGATCGTAGCCGATGGCCTGCAACTCGTCGCTACCCTCGAACCCCGCGCCAATGCTGATCTCCGTTCCGCTCAGGTCGAACAGACGCACCAGGAAGCCCGCCCCAGGGTAGACACCGGCGACGCCTTCCACACTGGAGATGCGCTGCGACACTTGCTCGAAGTCCTGCGCCTCGCTGGGGATGACCATGATCTGATAATTGAACGTGTCGAACAGGCTGGCGATCTCCGCATTGATGACGGTGAACATGGCGAAGACGCCCATGAAAGCCGCCGCAGCCAGCGTCAGCGTGATCACCGTCAACGCCAGGCGACCTTTCTTTTGCATCACGTTGCTCAGCGCCTGGCGAATGGTGATGGGCAGCGGCAGCGCTTTGATCACGCGGGCGCTCAGGCCACGCCCCCACGTGCCCGCGATGCCCAGGTCGGTCATGGCGTCCATGATCGTCACGCGCGTCCCGTTGAAGACAGGCACGAACGCAGCGGCAACCGGCACCAGCAACCCCATCACTGCGCCCAGGATGATGCCCAGCGGCGAAACCTTGAACCCCTCGATGAGAGTGAAGGCGAAAGGAGCCACGCTCTGCGCCATCAACGCGCCCACGATGACCCCCAGGATGAGGCCAGGCACCGTGCCAAGTGCGCCATAGACCAGGGCAATGCCCGCGTACATGACGAAATTGTCCAACTGGGTGGCCCCCAGCGACTTCATCACGCCGATCTGCCGCTTCTGCTCCACGACGATGGTGTTGACCACATTCATGACCAGGAAGCCGGATACCACCAGGGCCACCACAGCCAGCATGTTGAGCACGTTGGTCACTTCGGCCACTTCGCCGATCAGAAAGTAGTTGTCGGGGTCGTCCAGCCAGTAGAGCTGCGGGATGTAGTTGGTCTGCTCGGCGACCACTTCCATCAGGCGATCGGCCTGTTTCTCGCTGGTCTCGGTGTCAATATAGCGCAGGTAGAAGGAGTTGAAGCCAGAGAAAGGCACAATGTGCCGCGCATCGTCCAGGTTGGCGTAAAGACGGCGTTCGGGCTGATTCTGGTTATCGCCCACTGTGACCCAGTAGGGATGGAAAACGATAGCCGAGACCGTCCAGGGGTCGCTGGCTCCTTGCGTACCGGGGGTGCGGAAGACGAGCGTATCGCCTACGCTCAGGCCATATTCGTCCGCCATGCGCCGTTCCAGGGCGATCTGATTCTGGCCAGGCTGTGGCCATTCCCCCTCGACCAGGCGCATCGGCTCAAGCTGAATCGCGCCGAATGGCTCGGAGAAGGCCATCAGGTTGGCTTCGCGGAAGCGCTCCTCCCCCTCTCGCTGCCAGAAGACCGGCACTGTCACCTGGCCTTCGATGCGCGTCACCCCTGCGATCACTCTGCGGTTGCGGATCAGGTCGAGCACCTGATCTTCGCCTGTCTCGGTGCTGACATCCGTGCCCGCAGCGGGGACGGTCACGTACAGCCGAGTCATGGCGACTTCGTCGGGGTTGATGTCCTGACGAATCTGACGCACCAGCAAATCATTGGCGGAGATCAGCGTCACCGCGCCGAACACGCCGATCATGATGCTGATCGCTACCAGCGCGGTGCGCCCCTTGCGCGACAGGATGTCGCGCATGATCTTTCTACCTCGCGTCTTGATGATCATGATACTGTGTCCCCCTGCCCGCTAGCCGCGCGTCGCCAGACGCGAGCGCGTGGCGCGCAGTTCTGCCGTGCGGCGCAACGCCGCCGCTTCGAGCGTGGTGCGTCCGATGGTGCCATCCACCAGTTCGTAAACCTTGGGCACATTGCGGATGATCTCGCGGTCGTGCGTCACCACGATCACCGTCGTGCCGCGATCCGCCAGTTGCTGGAACAGGTCGAAGACGTTGGCCGCACTCATGCGGTCGAGGTTACCGGTGGGTTCGTCGCCCACTATCAGCGGCGGATTGTTGGCCAGGGCACGGGCAATGGCCACGCGCTGTTGCTGCCCGCCGGAGAGCATGTCGGGCGTCTTATAGGCCTGATCGGCAATGCCGAATCGCTCCAGCAACCTGAGCGCGATCTCTTTGCGCTCGCGCGGCTTCCAGACGTTGGCGAAGTCCATGGGGGCCATCACGTTTTCCAGCACAGTGAGCGTCGGCAGAAGCTGGAAAAACTGGAAGACAATGCCCACGTTGCGAGCGCGCCACTTGGTGAGTTTGCGCTGCGGAATCTGCGTAATCGGCACACCGCCGACAACAATCTCGCCGGAGGTGGGTGCATCTACTGCCGTGAGCATGTTCAGGAAAGTCGTCTTGCCGCTGCCCGACGGCCCGACAATGGCCACAAAGTCGCCGCGATGAACTTCCAGGTCAATGCCGCGCAAGACATTGAGTGGCCCGGCGGGCGTGTCGAATGTCTTGACCAGATTGCTGACCTGGACGAAGGGTTCTGCCATAGGAGTCTCTCCTTTGGGATGATTACCGCACGGGACGGCGGGACGTTCAGGTGTCGGGATTTGTCAATCGCCAGTTACCATACGCCGCACCAGAGCAAAAGTTGCAGATGCGGGCCAAGTCTGCTTGACGATACGCTTCGCAGCAGCGGCAGGAAACAAATCTCGCCGGGAACGAAAACAGCGGGTTAGGATGGTTAGAACTTCAAAACACGCTCAGATAATAATAGAGATCGGTATCCTTGACAAACTCTATCCGCGGCAGGGTGCGTGCGAAAGGTGTCAGGCAGTTTGCAGCAGTCTGCTGCCCCTCACCCCTGCATCCCCTCTCCCTCGCGACTGCATCGCGGGGCGAGGGGACTCACTGTCTCTCGCGCGAGCGCTCCCCTTCGCCCGCAGCGCGGGAGAAGGGGCCGGGGGTTGAGGGCCATCGCCCGCAGGCGCTTTCAATCATCTTAATAAATCGAGCGAGAAACACAATTTATCAATTTTTTGACAATGCTTAATTCATTTTATGCTATAGTGGGGAGCGGCGTGATTATTTCTTGCGCCGTATCTGATCACCGCTCTACCCAAGGAGAAAAGGACTTCGCCATGCTCAGAAAACCATTCATCATCCTGCTGCTAGGCGTGCTGTTCAGTTCACTGGTCTTAAGCGCCTGCGGCGAAAAGAAGGAGGAAGAGAAAAAAAGCGAACCGCAGGAGAAAACGCCAATCGGAGTGCAGCTCTCGTGGATTGATACCATCGAGTTCATCAATTTCTATGCGGCGGATGCCCAGGGTTACTATGACGAAGCCGGACTCGACGTGACGACCTACCGCGGCGGCTTTGACGAGAACGGGCAGTACATTGACCCGATCACGCGCGTGCTCAATGGTGAGGTACAGTTTGGCGTCAAGGCCGCGGCGGATATTCTGGCCGCCCGCGCCGAAGGCAAACCGCTTGTCGCCATTGCGTCCATCTATCAGCGCAGCCCGGCCAGCATTGTCTCACTGGCCGAGAGCAATATCACGCAGCCCGCTGACTTGAAGGGCAAGCGTGTGATGGTGGAATTCGGCACCAATCTCACTGCGCTCTACTTGGCCTTCCTGGCCTCAGAGGGCATCGAGCGCTCAGACATCAATGAGGCGATCAACAAAGGGCACGTAGTAGACCCACTCCTGAACGGCGAGGTAGACGCTTACCTGGGCTTCATCACCAACGAGTCGCTGCAGGTGAAGCGCCGCGCTCAGGGTGAAGTGAACGATCTCTTCCTCAGCGATTACGGGGTGGACACCTACGTCAACGTCATCTTCACCACCGAGGATATGATCAAAAACAAGCCCGATCTGGTCGAAGCGTTCCTGCGGGCGACGCTGCGTGGCGCGGAATGGGCCGTGGCGAATCCCGACCAGGCCGCAGAACTGGTGGTGCAGCGCTTTGGCGATCAGCTCCCAGAGACGGTCAAAGAGATACAGAAAGACGCCATGCAGGTTTCGCTGCCTCTGCTGAGTCCGGCGGGCAGCAAGATCGGCATGATGCAGGCGGAAGTATGGGAGTTCACGCAGCAGATGTTGCTGGATCAGGGCACGCTCAGCGAACCCGTGGAGGTCGAGAAAGCGTACACCATGGAGTTCCTCAACAAAATCTACCAGTGACGCTGCCAGGCATTCCCAGGCATAGAAATTCCCAGGGGCGCGTGCTGCGCCCCTGCTGCTTTCCCAAGCTCGACAACGTGTGAGCGCCGAGCGGGGGTGGGGCCGATAAACCTGTCTCTCCATCTCTGTGGTGAATTCCGCCCCCAAATGCGAATGCGCCCTTGCCGTAAGCAGAGCTGAAATATCGAGCACAATAGGTGTATAATTTGGGTTAACTGACCCCTGGGGCAAACTATTATTCCCTTCACCACTCTCCTCTCTGTCCCGGGCAAGTAGTGCCATTTTCTTAAGCGGAAAGCCCGTCAATGAGTAACCGCTTCAGGCAAAGGAGGGTGAAATGTACAGGCGAATCGGACTTGGTTTGCTCCTGGGCGCAGTGTTGAGCGTGGCCGGCCTGTTCTCGGCCTTTCCAGCGACCGCGCAGCCGCCAACAGCCACCGTCCGCCTGGTGCTGGTGACCGGCAGCGACGGGACGAACAATCCTCTGCTGGTCGAGCTGTTCGGTCCGTCCGATCTGGAGACACCTTTCTGGCGGGTGCTGGTGGCAGAAGGGCCGGGCGACCTGCAACCGGGCCAGACCAACAGCTACGAGTTCACTGTGCCGGTGGGCTTTTGCGACATCGTGCAGTTTAATCTGCGCAAACCGGCCAGCGTCGGCCTGGGCGACGATCCCTGGGACATCCGCGAGTTCGAAATCTGGGTGGACGGCGTACAGGTCGCCTTCGACCGTGTCGTTTACGAGTACTTCTCGCCACAGACGGTCACTTCCTGGCCCGTCAACGTCAACTGGCAGGGCACCGCGGCCTACCAATCGCGTTGCGGAGCCATGGCCACTATTGATCCGTCGCTGCTGGGTGCCATTTAGATCAACCCTGGCCTGCTGGCCATCGTCGGATCGACGCCTACCCTGCTACCCGCGCCGGCTGTCGTGACGCCCATACAGCCGCTCTTCCCGATCACGCCGACCGCCACCCTGCCGCCTTCCAATGCCTTACCACCCCCTGCCCAGGTCGTGACCTGCCCCGGCTTCCTTCCGTCTCGCCTGCGGGTGGGAGGTATGGGGCGCGTGACGCCGGGGTTGCCGAACAACCTGCGCAGCCAGCCATCTATAAATGGGCCGCTCATTGGGCAAATACCCGGCGGGGCAGTCTTCACGGTGCTGGCTGGGCCGCTCTGCGATCCGGCAGGGATCGCCTGGTGGCAGGTGAATTACAACGGCCTGGTCGGCTGGACGGGCGAGGGTCAGGGCACCGCCTATGGGGTCGAGCCGGTGCAATGAGAGAGTGAGCGGGAGTCACCCGCGCCTTCTCGCTTCGCAGCAGCCAGGCGACTCCCGCGCACTGTTCAGGCGAGCGCACCACGCAGCCAGTCGGGTAGCGCGGTCAGCGGCACGACGGCGCGCTCTGGCGCAGTGCGTCGCTTCGCCTCCACGCCCCCTGCCGCCAACGCCTTTTTGCTGACGGTCAGCCGCACCGGCGCGCCGATCAGGTCGGCATCGGCAAACTTGACTCCGGCGGACTCGTTGCGGTCGTCCAGCAAGACGGCGAAGCCCGCTTCGCGCAGGCCCTGGTAAACCTCTTGGGCCGTCGTCAGCGTCTCCTTATCTCCGCCGATGGTCACGATATGGGCATCGAAGGGAGCGACGGCGGCAGGCCAGCAGATGCCATGATCGTCGTGATGGGTCTCGATGATGGCCGCCATCATCCGTTCCAGGCCAATGCTGTAACTGCCCATCCATACCGGTTGTGTCGCCCCGTGTTCGTCCTGGTGGTGCACGCCCAGGGCTTCGCTATAGAAAGTGCCCAGCGCGAAACAATGCCCCAATTCAATAGCGCGTTCCAGCCGCAGAGTCCCCTCTGCGCAGCGCGGACAGCCCGCCCCGTCGAAGGCCAGCGCAATATCGGTCAGCAGGGCGGGGGCGAAGTCGCGCGGGATGTTCACGCCGGTCAGGTGATACCCCTCATCGTTCGCGCCAGTGACGAAGTTCGCGCCCGCCTCCACCGAGCGATCGGCCACCACCAGCACGCCCCCTCGCAGGCCCAGCGGACTGGCATACCCCGGCACTGCGCCGGTCGCGCGAATCTCGGCATCCTCCGCCGGACGCAACGCCCCGCCGCCGAGCGCCCGCAGCAATTTGATCTCGTTCACCTCCAGGTCACCGCGGATGATCACGAAGACGAAGCGCTCTGCGCCGCCAGAGGGCGTGTGCATGAAGAACACCGCCTTCAACGTCTGCGCCTCTGGCACGCCCAGGAAGGTCGCGACCTGCTGAATGGTCGTGCAGCCGGGCGTGGCGACTTTGCGCACTGGCTCCAGCGGAGCCAGTTCAGGGGTAGACAGGCGAAAGGTAGCCGCTTCCAGGTTGGCAGCATAGCCGCAGGCCGGACAGGCGACAAAGCTATCTTCGCCCTGCGGGTGTGGCAACAGGAATTCCTGGTTGATGCCCCCGCCCATGGCACCGCTATCGGCTTCGGCCACCACCACATCCAGCCCGACACGGGCGAAGATACGCCGATACGCCGCCACCATGCGCTCGTACTGCGCCCTCATCCCCACAGCGTCAGCATCCAGCGAATAGGCGTCCTTCGAGGTGAACTCGCGCAGCCGGATTAGCCCGCCGCGCGGACGCGGCTCGTTACGGTATTTGATCTGAATCTGATAGAGAAGTTGGGGAAGCTGTCGGTAGCTGTCTATTTCGCGAGCCGCCAGCATGGCGACCAATTCCTCGTGCGTGGGGCCAAGCACAAAAGCGCGCCCGGATTCGCTTTCGAAGCACTGCAACACCGGCCCGAATGAGTCCCAGCGCCCGCTGGCCTGCCAGACTTCGGCGGGCTGCACCAGCGGCAGGCGTACTTCCTGCGCGCCGAGCGCGTCCATTTCCTGGCGCAGGATCGTCATCAAGCGCCCCATCACCCGCCAGCCGAGCGGCATCAGCGCCAGGCTCCCTGCCGCGACAGGGCGTATCAGCCCGGCGCGCACTGCTAGCCGGTGACTGATCAACTCGGCGTCTGCTGGTGCATCGCGCAGCGTACGGGTGAACAGGTCGGTGAGGCGCATGAGAATATCTCCTTCGCTGATGCCCTGGCCGCCGGGGAACGGGCAGCGAGCGCCCGTAAAGCCAGCTTTACGGCATCCTCAAGTGCACTTTACCTCTCTATGTTACCCTATCCTGTGAGACGTAGCCCTGTCCCTGGCACAGGTTGAACCGCGACACTGCCAACCATGCAGGGGAAGAGAAGTGAGAAGCAGTTTGCTCGGCGCGGAGGCGTTGACCTCACCCCCGCTCGGCACTTGCGTGCCTCCAAGCCGAGCGTAGCGAGGCTGGGGGTGAGGTAAAGCGGCAAGCGGGTTGGTGCAATCCCCCTGAACGGGTACGTGAGCAAAGCTTGTGAAACACGGTATAATGATAACATCGGTTCAGTGATACGGACGCTTGCCCGGAAGGGGGCAGGCGCACGACTATGGTCGAAGGGCGAGTCTTACTGCTCAATGGAGGCACGTGGGAACCGCTGACAGTGATCAGCATTCCCAGAGCCATCAACCTTCTCTTATCCGGCAAGGCGATCGTCGTCGAAGAAAGCGGTCGTTTTCTGCGCACGGTGCGGGCACATTTCCCCATCCCCTCGGTGATCGCGCTGCGCCAGTACATCAACGTGCCGCGTCGTCACGCGCACTGGAGCAGGCAGGGCGTGCTGGCACGCGACCACTTCACCTGCATCTACTGCGGCGCAACGCTAGGAAACATTGTGCAGGGTAGGACACTGACGCGGCACGACCTGACCGTTGACCATATTGTCCCGCTCTCGCGCGGGGGCAAAAATACCTGGTCGAACACAGCCTGCGCCTGCTTCGCCTGCAACCATCGCAAGGGCAACCGGCTGCCCGGCGAGGCGGGCATGAAGCTGCTCTGGGAACCGAAGACCCCGCGCACCAGTTACCTGGTGATCGAGATGGGCAACGGCCCAGAGACCTGGAAGCGCTACATCGAGATCGATCGCTGAAGCGACATCCTCTGCGTGCCCTGGCACGTGGCCCATGTCGGGCGTTCTGCCCGCATCTCATCTCTTCGTCCTGCGCCCGCCGCGAGCGGGCGTGCTGTTGGCCGGGGCGCGCCTCCTGAGCGGGCGTCTTCGTTTTCGGGCAGCCGTTTTGGGCTGCAAAGACACGAAAAGCACAGAGGAGCGAGACAAATCCAAACCTCCGCGTTTATCTCCGTGACCTCCGCGCTCTGCGTGGTGCGTGCTGGGCCTGCAAGCGACGGCGCTCGTTCCTGAGCACAGGCATCGTCGGCGAGGCGGGTTTGTGGTATCCTTGCCTCAGCATCAACTGAGGAGGTTGACAGTGAGTTTTCTCAAGAGACTGTTTGGCGGCGGTAGCAAGTCAAGCGACCCGGAAGGGATGTATTTCTACATTCGGGCGCACAAGACCGGCGAGGTGATCCGCGTGCGGCTGCACCGCCAAAACGATCTATCACAGACGGATGACCTGCAAGGCTACTTCGCCCGCAAGATCGTGGTCGGTCAGAAGAGCTTCGACCGGCTGGAAGCCTATTTCGAATTCGACCGCAATCGCCGTTTCGTCAGCGGTGAGGTGACCGGCGGTGAGTTGGTCGAGCGCGAAGACTACGAAGCCTATCTCGCCGCGCAGGCGCAGCAATCATCTTCCGGATAGTCAGCGCCATTGAGCACCCCTGGCCGCACTCTAATTCTGCTCGACGTGGACGGCGTGCTGGTGCATCCCGTCGGCTATAAGACCGCCTTGCGGGCGCTGGTCGAACATTTCGCTGGGCGCATGGGCCTGGCCCTGCCCGGCCCCACCGACGACGAGATCGCCGTCTTCGAGGCGTGCGGGCTGACCAACGAGTGGGACTCCGGCGCGATGTGCGTCAGCGCGCTGCTGCTGACGGCCCTGGAACGCGCACCCGACGCCCGCCGCCCGACGCTGGAAGCCACCTTCGACGCGCTCCGCGCCGCCGTGCCCGCCGTGCCCCGCCCGGACTTCACCGCCGAGGCCCGGCAGATCGCCCATCACGACGCCGACGGGCGCTATCCGGCAGCGCGTTACCTGGAGCTGCTGAGCGCCCGCACCGACCCCGCCAACCTGCCGCTGCTGCGAACCTTGCTGGGCAACGTCTACGCCGTGCGCGAGACGCCCACCACGCGCACTTTCCAAACCTTCGTGCTGGGCAGCGAGCGTTTCCACGCCACCTATGGTCTGCCCGCCGAGTTTGTCAGCGCGAGCTACCTGACCACCCACGACATCCCCCTGCTCGACGCGCCCACGCGCGCCCGCCTGCTCGATTGGGCGGCGCGGCCCGGACACGGCGTTGCCATCTACACGGCGCGCCCCAGCCGTCCGCCCGCCGATCTGCCGCCAGACGAGCCGGTCGGCGAGCCGCCCGCCGGCTACCCGCCCGAAGCGGAACTGGCCGCCGAACTGATAGGGCTGGCCGGGAGCGTCCCCTTGATCGGGCAGGGGCGCGTGGGCTGGCTGGCCCTGCGTCACGGGCGGGACGCTGCCGACTACATCAAACCGTCGCCGGTGCAGGCGCTCTCGGCTATTGCCGCCGCTGCCTCCGGCGCAGAGACCGAGTCCCTGCACGCCGCGGCTCGCCTGTCCGAACGGGGCGAACTCAGCGGGCCGCTGTCTGCGCTGCGCGATGGCCCCCTGCATATCGTCATCTGCGAGGATTCGGCGGGTGGCATCCGCGCAGTGCGAGGCGCAGTAGACCTGTTGCAGCGGGCGGGCGTCGCCGCGTCGCTGAGCGCGATCGGCGTCTCGCCACAGCCCGATAAGCGCGCGGCGCTGGCCACAGTGGCCGATCACCTGGTGGACGATGTCAATGAGGGGTTGGCGTTGGTATTGGGGGACGAATAGCAAGCGCCCCTCCGCCCATAAGAGCGCGCGGCGTGTGGCCGACTCGCCGGTCTGGATCGTGCTCCTGATCGGCAGCGGCGTGCTGATTATCCTCTTGCTGCACGGGCTGGATATCGGGCCGCTGCACACCGACGTGATCATTCACCGCGCCTGGTTCGACGAAGTAGGGATCGCGGGCTTCAGCGCGCGTTATTTCGAGCGCAATCAGCGCCACTTGCTCGTCGGCCCGCTCAACACCCTGGCCTATGCGGTCTTCGGGGAACACGATGCTCCCTATCACTTCATTTTCCAGGCCAGCCGTGTGCTGGAAGGGGCCTTCCTGGCGGGGATAGTGTTCCGGCTCACCCGCCGTCGGCTGCTGGCCGTGAGCGCTGGCCTGGCGCTGATGCTGACCCCGATCCGCCTGGCCGAGCTATACCAGGGCATCAACTGGTACATCGAACTGACGCTACCGTTGCTGCTGGCCTCCACCTATACCTATCTGCTCAGCCTGCAACGCACCGAGCCGCGCCGACTATTATTTGGCCTTTCCATCGCCTGTTATGTGGTGTCGGTGCTGATCTACGAATCCGGCCTGCCTTGGATTGGCGTCAACATGTTTGTCGGCTGGGTCGCCCGCCAGGGTATGCCTTGGCGGGCGCGCTGGTGGCTGGTGCTGCGCGATGTACTGCCTGCCCTGGTTGTCGGGATCGCTCTGGCTGTCGCCGTTCTGTTCGTCTTCGAACCATGGGACGATCTGGCCCCATCCTCCGGCACGCCGTTGCTGGAACGGCTGGCCGAACGGCTTGGCACAGCGGTTAGTTTCCCCTGGCTGTACTGGCAACGACTCCGCGTCACCGTCGCCGACGGCTATCTGGGGTGGATCGCCCTGGCGACTCTGCTCGCCGGAGCAGGGATGGGGAGTTTGTCGCAGCTCATTTCTTCAGAATGGGACGACGCGCCATTTGCGCGAGATTTCGTCTTGCTGGTGGCCCTGGCCGGAGTCATGCTGCTGTGCAGCGTGCTGGTAGGGGCAAGCAGCCGCAACCTGAACCAGGTCTATACCGACCGCATCACTTTTGGGCGAGCGGTGGGGATCACCCTGTTGTACGTAACGGCGATCTACGGGATAGAGCGCCTGGTGCTCCCGCGACGGATCGCCGCGCGGGGGATTGTCACAGCGATCCTGCTCTTCGGCCCCGGTTTCGCCTGGCTGCTGGTCTATCAGGACTACGCTCAGCAAATGCGCCGCGAGATCGGGCGTATCACGGAAGCGATCCTGGACATCCGGCCCGTGATGACCGCGCCCGTGCACCTGGTGATCGTCACCGAACCGGACTGGGTCGGCGCGCGCTTTCCCGATGCGCACGATGTGGTCATTCACGAGGTGCAGCAGCAGCTATGGCAGCGCGGCGGTGACGCCACGCTGGACATTCTGAAGGCGGGCAACGAGAGCATCGAGGACGAGTTTCGCACTTTCCCCGGCACCTGCGACACCGTCCTGGGCGAGGCCCCCGCCGGGATGTGCCTCGACTGGCACGTGATACATGCCAGCCGCTGGGCGGTAGGGAGCACACACCCGAACGAAGATATTGTCATCCTGCACTACGATCACCGCGCTGGCCGTATGACGATCCTGCCGGAAATTCACATGGTTGATCTGGCCGAATACAACATCACGACCGCCGGCCCTGCCGTGCTGCGCACGAATCCGGCCCGGTCACTCGTCTCGCTGGAATGATCTCCGGGGCGGTTCCTGCCGCGGTCTGGTGCCCCTCAGCCCTTACGACAAATTCCTGGCGCGCAGCAAGCAGCGCCCCTACAGAACCGAATTTTACGGATAGATACTAAACCTCTGCACGCGCCTCACTGCCCCCAGCGGCGCACCAACCGGCGCTGTTCGTCCGTTTCCGGCGAACCAGGGCCGAGCAGAGCATTCACCTGGCGCAACGCTTCTGCGCCATCGTGGCCCTGCTGCACCAACCAGCACCCCACCACAGTGCCCGTGCGCCCTATCCCGCCGCGACAGTGTACGTAGACGACACGACCGGCGGACAGCGCCTCATCAATCGCCGTCAGGATGGCGGCCATGTGCGCGTCGTCCGGCACGCCGAAGTCGGGGATCGGCAGGCGCTGATGAGTCACTAACTGCCCGCGCCGTGTCGCCTCGGCCTGCAACGCTGCATCATAGGGTGGGCATTCGCCCGCTTCGGTCAGGTCAACGAAGGCCGTCACTCCAGCGTCGAGCAAGGCCCGCAGAACAGCGCGCCCGCGTTCGTCGTCGTGAGCGAATGGGTACGGCCCGGCCAGCAACATTCCCGGTATTACCCAGGCTGCGCCGGGCGGCAGTCTTGTCGTCATGGGCTACCCTCTCCGCCAGGCACCCTTACCATTACCCACATCTTGAGCCGATGGCCCCCATCCCCCGGCCCCTGGACGAGAGAAAGTAAATCCCCTCGCCCCGCGACGCAGTCGCGAGGGCGAGGGGATGTAGGGATGAGGGGGCTTGTGGGTCATGCATAGTCGGCTGATCGAGAGAGGACGGGTGGGTCTCTCAGCGGGCCGGTGCTGGCTGACGCAGCGCCAGCGGCAACAACGCCGCCGCCAGCAGCGCCATGATCGCGCCGAAGGTGAAGGGTGCGCTCGCGCCCAGCCCATCCCAACCGCCCACGCCCTGCCACAGCACACCTGCGATCAGCGAGGCCGGTAGCGCCATAAGACCCACAGCGGCGTCGTAGACGCCGTAGGCAGTGCCCAGTTGAGAGCGTGGCACCAGATCGGCGATCAGGGCCTTGCTCACCCCGTAGGTCAGGCCATAGTACACCCCATAGAGCGCGTAGAGCAGCCAGACCTGCCAGGCCGCGTTGACCAGAGCAAAGCCCAGGTAGACCGCCACATAGAGCAACCAGCCGCTCAGCAACAGCCGTTGCCGCCCCAGCCGGTCGGAGAGCGCCCCCGCCGGTTCGGAGATCAGGGCGTAGACGACGTTGAAGACGATCAACAGGCCCATCACGCCGGCCACGCTCAGCCCCAGGGTGTTAGCGCGCAAGATGAGGAAGGCGTCGGCGGAATTGCCCAGGGTGAAGAGGACGATCACCAGCAGGAACAGGCGATAGCGCCGGTCGAGGCCGCGCAGCGTTAACCGCACAGGGGCGTGCTTCTCCCTGACGCGCACCTCGTGCGCGCCGAAGGCCAGCACCAACACCGCCAGCACCGCCGGAATCACGCTGAGCAGCACCACCGTCTGGAAGGTGTCGCGGGTTAGGGCCACCTGATTGCCCTGCGCGGCCAGCACCACGATCAACGCCAGCACCAGCCCCACCGCGGCTCCCGCCGTGTCTCCCGCGCGATGCAACCCAAATGCCAGTCCGCGCCGCCCTTCGTCCACAGTAGTCGCAACCAGCGCGTCGCGGGGAGCAGTGCGAATGCCCTTGCCGACACGGTCGGCGAAGCGCACGATCAGCACCCCGCCCCAGGACGACGCCAGATACAGGAAAGGTTTGGCGACCGTAGACAGGGCATAGCCCGCCACGGCCAGCCACTTGCGGCTGCCCAGGCGATCCGACCACCAGCCGGAAAAGACCTTGATCAGGCTGGCGGTCGTGTCGGCAACCCCTTCGATGACGCCGATCACGCTGGTACGCACGCCCAACGCGCTGGCCAGGAACAGCGGCAACAGGTTGAATACCATCTCGCTGGAGATGTCGGTGAGAAAACTGGTGAAGGTAACGACCCATACGTTGCGCGGCAGCGAGCGCACGCCCATGCGTTCGGTCGTCGCCGGTGTGCTGGGAACAGACATGGCCAGGCCTCCTCTGGTCAATGAAGCGCTCAGGCCCTTGCACGCTCGCTATTCTTGATGCCAGCCATCAGCAAACCGAGTTGCTCGCGCGTGGCCTCCCTGGCGGGCAGGGTGTCAATGATCTCGCCCTTGTAGAGTACCGCGATCCGGTCGGACAGGGCCATGATCTCGTCCAGTTCCGCCGAGACCAGCAACACCGCCGCGCCTTCGTCCCGTTGGTGCACAATGTGATTGTGAATGAACTCGATCGAGCCAACGTCAATGCCGCGCGTCGGTTGCGAAGCGATCAGCAGGCGCGGGCGCCGGCTGAACTCGCGGGCGACGATCAGCTTCTGCTGATTGCCGCCGGACAGGTTGCCCCCGTTGACGAAAGGCGACGGGGTGCGGATATCGAACTCCTCGATCAGGCGGACAGCGTGCTGTGTAATGGCCCCCTCGTCGCGCAACAGCCCTCCTTCCGCCTCTGGCGGGTCGGCTGTCCCGCCGCGCGCGCGCCAGACCAGCCGTCGCCAGGGGGCAGCAAGCTGATTCAGCGCGGCCAGCGCCGCTGGCGCGCCGAGCAGTTGAGTGGCCACCAAATGCCCGATCGCGCCGAAGATCAGCTCGGCCAGCAGCAACGAGACAGCCCCGATATTGAGCGGGTATTGCAGAACGGCCTTCTGAGCGCTGCTGAGCGACGGGCCGATGATGCGCAGGTCTGGCGGGACGCGATACAGGTCGAGCAGCGCCGTCCACAGCCAGCGATCCCACACATACAGCGCGATCACCGTCAACACAGCCACGGTCGCGCCCACCACCACCAGGTAGCGCAGCAACGCACCGGGCAGTTGCGCCAGGTTCGGCGGTTTGGCGAAGGGGCGCTTGTAGTAATCGTTGAGCACCAGGTTGTCCGCCACAGTATACAGCTTGACCAGCCCATACCGCTGCCGGTCTTCGGGGACATGGCTGGTGCCCGCGTCCTTGATACGGCGCGGCGTAATGCGCTCGCGGTGAATGACGCGCAACCCCAGCGCATGGTCGAACCAGCTCTGACGATCAGCGTCGCGGCGGGCAACCCAGGCGCTGAGGATCAGAGGGATCAGCAGAGGCAGGCGCAGCAACAGGAAGAGCAGGTAGCGCTGCACCAGCCGGAACGCGGACGATTGCCGGTCGTGCTGATCTACCACTTCCAGGCCGAAGAGCGCCATCCCCAGCGTCGTCCCCGTCCAGACCCAGCCGCCCAGAAAGTAGAGCGCGTCAAGCACCAGGGCTACCGGCGCGGCCAGGGCGAAATCGAGCGACTGATCGCGGAAATAGGCGACGAAGTAGCCGAAGAAATAGGTCGCGGCCAGCACCATCAGCAGATCGATCGCCAGGGCCACCGCACGCGCTCCCAGACGGGCCGCCGGCTGACGTTCTGGCTGGAGCGACCGTCCCAACAGTTTCACCGTGCCGCCTGCCGGTTCGCGCAGGCCGGTGAGCACTTCCACCAGTTCGGTCTGCCCGTTGCCCTGGACACCGGCGATGCCCAGCACTTCGCCCGCGCGCACCGTGAAGCTGACGCCGCGCAATGCCTGTGCACCCCGGTCGTCGAAGGCGCTCAGATGCTCCACTTCCAGCACCGGCTCGGTGGGATGCGCCTCCCCCTTCTCGACCTGCAGGATGACCTCGCGCCCGACCATCATCGCCGCCAGCGAGGTTTCGGTAGCCTGGTCGGGGGTGGTGGTGCCCACCACGCGCCCGTCGCGCATGACCACAATGTTCGTGGCGACCTCGAAAACCTCTTTGAGCTTGTGCGTGATGAAGATGATCGAGACCCCCTGCGCCGCCAGTTCGCGCATGATCTTGAAGAGTTCGCGGCTTTCTTGCGGCGTCAGCACGGCGGTTGGCTCGTCCAGGATCAGAATGTCAGCCTGACGGTAGAGCGCCTTGATGATCTCGACGCGCTGCTGCATCCCCACCGGCAACTTCTCGATCACCGCGTCGGGGTCTACTTCCAGCCCATACTGGCGCGACAGTTCGCGCACGCGCTCCGCTGCAGCCCGCACACTGCGAATCTCGGTGACGTCGTGCAGAGCCACCAGGAACGCATCGAGCGCCCCATCGAGCGGCGAGGGGTGCAGGATAGCCTCATCGGCCACTGCTTGCCTGTGCTGGTAAGCGCGCCAGGCGATGACAGCCAGAGCCACGATTAGCGCCACAGTCAGCGCGACCTGGGCGGGCGCGCTGACCATATCCAGGTTCAGCGCTCCGGCCCCCACATAGAGCACCAGCAGGCCGCCCACGATGATCAGATCGAGGCGCTGCCAGCGCCCCGGCGCACGCGCCGTCCCACGCCAGGAGCGCACGCTGTGCCCGCCGATCAGGGCGAGCAAGATGACCACGCTGAGCGCTTGGGCGACAGGCGGGGCCTTATCTATGCCATCCAGCAACCAACCGGGGATGCCGTTATCGCGGTATTCTTCCATCTGCGCTCTGGCGCTGGCAATGACACCATCAACCCCTGTGCCAGCGCTGTTGGCGTTGCGGTATTCCTTGGCCCAGTCGAACTCGATGCGCTGACGCCGGATCAGCGCGCTCTTGACCGTGTAGCCGCCGTCCATTTCCTGTGGCTTGCGCTCGCGCACCATTTCCACCTGCTGGCGCAGCGCAATATCGGTGAGGCCCACGCGCGTGATCTGCGCCACCTGTGACGCGATGCTCAGCGCCACCAGCGCCAGCACCGCCCGCCAGAGGAGACCCCAACCCAACCGGGCAGCGGGCGGCACGGCCACGGCGGCCCCGACCACCAGCCCGGCCACCGCCCCGCCGATCGCGTAGCGCAGCTCGCCGAGCGCCAGGCCGACGAGCAGGCCCAGCACCACAACCACCAGACTGGGCAGCCAGCGCAGCAGGCGTCGTAGCAGGGGGTTGTTGCCGCCCCGGTAGGCGACCGTGCCCTCCTCGCCCAGCACAACGTTTTCGGCCACGGTCATCACGTTGACCAGTTGGAAGTGCTGATGCACCATGCCAATGCCGCTGCGGATCGCTTCGCGCGGGCTGGCGAAGCGCACCTCGTGCCCCTTCAGGCGGATCGTGCCGCTATCGGCATGGTACAGGCCGTAGATGATGTTCATCAGGGTCGTTTTGCCCGCGCCGTTTTCTCCCAGCAGCGCCAGGATTTCGCCACGCCGCAGCTTCAGGCTGACGTTGTCGTTGGCCAGCACGCCGGGAAACTGTTTGGTCACGCCCTCGACTTCGAGGACGATGTCGTTGGAGGAGGAAAGGTTCGGATCGGTCATCGTGTATCTCTATCAGGGTGATCAGTCTTCAGTGATCAGTTTGATCTTTGCCACGCTGATCGCGTTGGCGGCTCGCCAGTTCGAGTCAATTCCTGGATGAGACCAGCAAGGGATTCATCCATCAAACACCGAAAACTGATCACTGCTCACTCCACCTCATACACCTTGCCGGAGTGCGCCGGAGGACGGGCGCGCCCGACGAAACCGGCCAGCACCACGATGGTGAGGATGTAGGGCAACATACCCACCAGTTGGTGCGGGAAGTCTATGCCGAACTGCTGCAGTTGCCCTTGCAGGGCGGTAGCAAAGCCGAACAACAACGCCCCCGCCAGCGCACGCGATGGTCGCCAGTTGCCAAAGATCATCACCGCCAGCGCGATGAAGCCACGTCCGGCGGTCATGTTCTGCTCGAAAATGCCCACCGCAGCCAGGGTCAGGAAGCACCCTCCCAGCCCGGCCAACATGCCACCCAGAAACAGGTTCGTGTATTGCAGCCGGTAGACGTTGATGCCCAGCGTATCAGCGGCGCGCGGATTCTCCCCAATCGAGCGGGTGCGCAGCCCCCAGGTCGTGTGAAACAGCGCCCAGCCGAGCAGGAAGACCAGGATCAGAGTCAGGTAGGTGATCAGGTCTTTGTCGAACAGGATGCGCCCCAGATCGTAGGGCAGGTAGAGCACGAAGTTGTCGGCCAGTTTCAGCTCGACCGAGCCAGCCTGTGTCCAGGGGTTATTGATCAGCGCGGGCAATTTACCCTTGGTCGGCGCTTTGAGCTGATAGAAATAACCGGTCAGCCCCACCGCCAGGATGTTGATCACCGTGCCGCTGATGATCTGATCCACCTTGTACTGAATGGAAAGCAGACCGTGCAACAATCCCAGCGCGCCCCCTGTCAGCAAGGCGGCCAGGATGGACAGGCCCAGGCGCACCCCTGCCGACTGCAAGTCCGGATCAACGCCCGGCTTGCTGAGCGTCACATTGGTCATGAAGCCGGTGAAGGCCGACATCAGCATCATGCCCTCGATGCCGATGTTGACGATACCTGATCGCTCGCACATGATGCCGCTCAACGCGCCCAGCGTGATCGGCACCGAATAGCGTATAGTGAAGTTGATGGTGGCAATGAGCGCCAGCCCCAGTTCTGCCTCGCCCACGCGCTCAGTCCTTTCCTCCGATGCGCAACCGCGCGCCCGGTCCGGCGGCGCGGATGCGGTAGATACGTCGGATGATCTGATCCGCCGCCACGAACATCAGAATCAGCGCCTGGATCACCTGGATCAGTTCTTTGGCCACGTTCGCTGCCAGTGCCATGCGCGTGGTGCCCGCGTCCATGGCCCCGAACAGAAAGGCCGAGAAATTGATGGCCAGCGGATTGTTGCCCGCCAGAAAGGCCACGGTGATGCCTTCGAAGCCCAGGCCCAGGCTCTGGTTGCCCTCGTAATCGTAATGGACGCCCAGGGTCTGAATCCCCCCCGCCAGACCAGCCAGCGCCCCCGCGATGAGCATAGTCAGAATGGTGACCTGCCGCACGTTGACCCCTGCATAGCGGGCGGCGGTGGGGCTGTAGCCGGTCATGCGCAATTGAAAGCCGAACGTGGTGCGCTGCAGCAGGAACATGACCACCACCGAGGCGATGATCGCCAGGAAAATGCCCGCGTGCAGGGTGAAATTGGGCGGCACGCTGTAAATGGTCGGCAGTTCGGCGCTGGGCAGGATGCGCGGCGTGCGCGCTATCGCATCCCGCACTGACTCCGGGCTGGCGAGCGGGCCGGGACGCGAGCCATCGCTGCCAGTGGAGATCAACCAGCCGGCGAACTGCGCGGCAATGTAGTTGAGCATGATGGTAGTGATCACCTCGTGCGCATCGGCGAACGCTTTGAGCGCACCGGCGATCGCCGCCCACAGCCCGCCAATGGCCATCGCCGCCAGCAACGCCAGCGAGACGTGCAGCAAAGGAGGCAGTCCCTCGACCGCGAAACCCACCCAGGCCGCCACTACCGATCCCATGATCAGTTGGCCCTGGACGCCAATGTTGAACAGGCCGCTCTTGAAGGCGAAAGCTACCGCCAGGCCGGAGAGCACCAGGGGGGTCATGTTGCGGAAAGTGGCCAACAACCCGCGCGGCTCGACGAAAGCCCCTTCGATCAGCCCCTCGAACGCGGTGATCGGATCGCGCCCATCGAACAGGATCAGGATCGATCCCAGCAGCACCGCCGTGATCACCGACAGGGCGGGGATCAACAGGCTTTGCAACACAGGCCAGAGCGCGGAACGCAGACGTGAGAAGCGATGAGGAGCGGCCATGGGAGGAGAAGACGACTGTACCGCTGTAGACATGATTTCAGTATCCCGTCTTGCTTGCCGAAAGTCAGCGCCCAGCAACAGGCGCTACTGATGCAGACGCAATTATAGCCCTGCAGGCCATCACCGAGAACACACTCTTACGCAGGCCTTTGTCTACCGCGCCCATTGTAACCATTGCCGACGAATCGCGCATTGTTCAGTTTCAGGGAGTGCGCGCAAACTGTGACAGGCTATTTGCAGCCGTCTGCTGCCCCTCAACCCCCGGCCCCTTCTCCCGCGCTGCGGGTGCCTGGGCGAGAGAAAGTAAGTCCCCTCGCCCCGCGACGCAGTCGCGAGGGAGAGGGGATTGAGGGGTGAGGGGAAACTTGTGGGTAATGATAAGCTCCGACGCGGAGAGGGGGCAAGCCGAGCGAAGCGAGGCTGGGGGTGAGGTAAAGCAGCAAGCGGTTTGATGCAATCCCCCTGACCCGGTTTCCCACGATCCTCGCCAGCGGGTGGGGACGCGGTATAATCGCCGATGATGTTGGCCGACCTGGTGTGGGCGGCTGTTGTCGTACCCAGGCGGACACGCGGGCAGACGTAGGAGGAGTGAGCCAGACTATGCGTATTCTCATCTTGGGTGGCGACGGCTATCTGGGCTGGCCGACCGCCATGTACTTCAGCAGGCGTGAGCACACGGTAGCCGTTGTAGACAACTTCTTGCGGCGGATGATGCACGCCGAGCGCGGCACCGACAGCCTGACGCCAATCCGTTCCCTGCACGAGCGCGTCCAGGCGTGGCGCGAAGTCACTGGCCGCACTATTGAGATGCACATTGGTGACATCAAAGACTGGTACTTCATCAGCCGTGTCATCCGTGAATTCCAGCCCGACGCCATCGTTCACTATGGTGAGATTCCCAGCGCGCCCTACTCCATGATTGATGTGCATCATGCGGTGCGCGTGCACGAGAACAACGTCAACGGCACGCTCAATGTGCTGTGGGCCATGCACGAGTTCGCCCCGCAGGCGCACCTGATCAAGCTGGGCACAATGGGCGAATATGGCACGCCCAACATTGACATCCCCGAAGGATACTTCGAAGTCGAGTATCGCGGGCGCAAGGACGTGCTGCCCTTCCCCAAACAGGCAGGCTCTTTCTATCATCTGACCAAAGTGCACGACAGCCACAACATCATGTTCGCCTGCAAAATCTGGAACCTGCGGGCAACCGACCTCAACCAGGGGGTGGTCTACGGCATTGAGACGGAAGAGTCTAATCTCGACGACCGCCTGTTGACACGCTTCGACTATGACGAATCGTTCGGGACGGCGCTCAACCGCTTCTGCGTGCAGGCTGTGGCGGGCATCCCGCTAACCGTCTTCGGCAAGGGCGAACAGACGCGCGGCTATCTCAATATCCTCGATACGCTGCAATGCGTGGAACTGACCGCGCTTCACCCGCCAGAGCCGGGCCGCATGCGTGTCTTCAACCAGTGGGTGGAGACGTTCTCGGTGCTCGACCTGGCGCGGGCAGTGCGCAAGGCTGCTCGCGAAGTGGGCATCGAGGTCAAGATCGCGCACTACGTCAACCCGCGTGTGGAGGCCGAAGAACACTACTACAATCCCGATCACAACGAACTCTATCACCTGGGCCTCAAACCGCATTTGCTCGACGATACGCTGGTGGAGCAGGTGATCAAGCGGGTTGTACAATACCGCGACCGCATCATCTACCATTCGATTGTGCCGCGCATCTACTGGGAGCGCGGCGGCACCGACGAGTACGTCGAGATCGTCGAATACGAGGACAACGGGTCATGATTGCCGATGGGCCAGGGCGTACTGGCCCACGTCGTTGGCGAGCGCTGCCGACGAAAGCGGAGGGCGGTTGATGAGACGGACACGTGCAGGAGACAGACAGATATGGGCGGCCCTGGGGCTGGCGGTGATAGCCCTGGCTCTGATGCTGGCTAGCTGCGGAGGGGAGGACAAAGAAGAGCCGTCCGTGCCCCCCACCGCAATACTCACCGCCGAACCGGTTGTCGAAGCCGAACCGGAGGGAGAAGAACCCGCCGCGCCTGCGGTCACGCCGCAACCTGTGCCTCCGCAAGCGCTTTTCACCGACGCCAGCGGGCTGGCCCAGGTAGACCTGGCGGCTTACCTCGACGTGAGCGTGACCGATGTCACCGTCTTGGAGCCGGATACAGCCCTGCTGCTGAGCGAGCCGCTGGCCTGCCCCGACCTGGAAGGTGAGAACGTCGTGCCCTACGTGATCTACCTGCAACACGGGCGCTTCATCTACCCCTACCAGGTGTACGAAGTGAGCGGCGGGCAGGAGCCGGTCGTCGAGCGCTGCGACGACGTGCTGGTAGACGAAGAAGTGCTCTACGTGCCGACGCCCGATGCCCGCGCCGCTGTGCTCGATGCGGTGCGCTTCGACCTGGAAAAACGCGGTGTAGACCCCAACACCGGGCGCTTCAGCACAGTGCGCCCCATGGCCTGGACGGATGAAGCGCTCGGTTGCCCGCCAGGGGCCGACGCCACGCCCGTTCCAGCCCTCATTGAGGGCTACCTGATCGTGTACACGGTGGGCGGCCTGAACTACGAATATCACTCCGATGCGACCGGCAACCGCGTGATCCTGTGCGAACAGGTCGGCAGGGTGGACTCCGTGGAAGCGCTCATCGCTGCGCTGCAGGAGCAAGAAAATCTGGACGTGGTGCGGGTAGAGGACGAGGTCGCCCGTTACGAGGGGCTGAACGCCGAGGGGGTGTTGCTCGAACTCACCACGCGCGGCTACCGGGTGGGGGTGTTCACCTTTGGCTCGGCGAGCGATGCGCGCACCGCTGCCGCCCTGGTGAACGACCTAGACGTGTCGCGCATTTTCGTCTCCGGTCGGTTGCTGATCGTGCAGGAAGAGAACAGCCCGCAGGTCTACAGCGCTCTGCTGCGGCTGGCCGAAGAAGTGCGCGCACCGGTTGTTGAGCGCGGCAACGCAGCCGTCACGCCCGCCAGCGAAGAATAGACGTAGCGCCTGGCAACTGGTACTTGGTGTCGCCGCCCATCCGCGGGCGGCGTTTTTTCTGGGCACGAAGCCAAATGTTTCCGCCAGGGTGGGGACCCTGGCGGAAACATATGCCGTGGTGGGGGGCAGTAGCGGGAGAAGCGGTGGGCACACTTCCCCCACTTATCAACTAGGGATTGGGATCCGGATTGCACTCCGGTTGGTAGGCCGGCAGGTCCAGACGGTCTACGTAGATGTTCAGCGCCTGCGACTCCGGATTCGCCGCGCCGGTGAACACCACCCGCAGCGTGTGCTCGCCGGGCGGCAGGCCGCTCATTTCGTACAGAGCATTTTCAAGCCACTGCCCATTCTTGTCCGGGTCGTACATATCCAGGCGCTTTACGAACACCCTATCCACGTACAGATCAGCGTAGCCGCCGAAGCGATTCTTGTGATAGAGCAAGGCGAACCCTTCTGCTTCGAAGGTGAATTCAGCAAAGATGGCCTCGCCAGGTTCGCCGGAGCCTTTCCGGACGCTACCGCCGGACGCGCTCTCCGGGAACAGGGTGACCCAGCTCGTCTCGATCGGCCCGAAGTACTTCCAGTTGTCATTGGCGTCTTCGAAGCAGCCGGCCTTGGGCAGTTCGATCCCGCCGCCGCTACCATCTGGTTTGCTCGGCAGCGGGATATCGCCAGGCTTGGGCAGCGGCGCACCATTTACGGTGAAGGCGTCCAGGTTAAACTGGTACTTACGGGCCTTCTTGTCCTTCTGGCGCTCGAAGCGCACCTCCAGAACGTGCCGACCGCGCTCCAGGCCGCTGACATCGTAGGCGACGTACAGCTCACCGGGATCAGGGGCGTACTGATTGGCCCTGCCATGCAGCTTGCCGTCCACATAGATACTGGCCATGCCCCAGTCGCGCCCGGTGTGCATGTACACAGTAGCCCGCTGCCCGTCGAAGAACAGGAAGGCGCTGGCGTACTTATCGTCGGTCATCAGGTACGAGCCGCCGGAGTGCTGATCGGTCGTCACGACCTGCCAGGTGCTGCTGTCGTTGACGGCGACGTACGGACTACTATCGGGCTGATAAGCCCCATAGGTGGCCGGAGCGATGGTGCGGAACTCGATGGCGTCGAAGCGCACCTTGCCACTGTCCAGCACCAGTTCCAGCGAGTGCGGGCCATCGTTCGGCAGCAGGATGGTATGGGCGATCTGATTGGCCTTTACGTCTGCCTTGCTGTCGATCGGATAGGGATCGCCATCAATGTAGACGGTCATGTAGCGCCCATAAGACCACTTCTGCCGGTAGATGGTGACCACGTTGCCTTCGAAGGTGGCCACCAGACGGTTGCCGCGCGAGGCCGCTTCGTGGACCGAGCCGCCCGATGCGCCACTATCGTTGATCTGAGTCCAGGAGCCAGTGTAGGCCCGCGGATAGATCATCTGCGTGACGGGATCGGTGCCACCCACGAAGACCACGTCGTTGTCTTCGTAGTAACCGGGGCTGAGCAGCGGCAAGCCGTAGCCTTCCAGCCAGTCAATGCCGAACTTCTTGCTGCTGGCCGGGCGTAACTCGACGACGTGCGTCTTGAAGGGATCGGGGATCGGCCCGACGGAGAAGGGTACCTGGAAGCGCGTCGTGGCGGAGCTGTTGGGCATAACGCCCCATAGCTCGCCGTCAATGTAGATGTTGGCGTCGCCGAAGCTCCCGATCGGGCGGTAGATGGTCAGGTAGCTGATGCCCTGCACGGGGATGTAGAAGTGCCCCAGCGCACCGACGCTTTCCAGGTAGCGGCCATCGCTGTGCCTGGCGTCGGGCGTGCCGGGTTTAACTGCCCAGGTGCCGGCGGCGCGCACAATCTGCGTGCCCTCGGCTTCTACACGCCAGCCTGCCCCCAGGGTAGGCGAGATGTCGAAGACCTGGATCCCCCGTAGCATGATCGTCTTCTGGGCCGGATTGCGGATTTCGATCCAGGCTCCGCCGGGCATCCCGGCCAGGCCGCTGACCAGATAGCGAGCACCCTCAGCCGCAGGCTGTGCCTTGATCCACGCGGCCTCGATGGTGCTGTGCAGCACCCCGTTGACCCACACCTCGATCGAGCCGGTCTTGCTATAGACCTCGCTGTTCACCCACAGCGAGTCGCCATCGGTGGCGTAGAGGTAGATACGCGCGTCTTTCTCGCTGGTCTTGAGCGCGTCGCCCTCCACCGTCCATTTGCCGGAGAGGATGACACGCTCGTCGGTGGAGGACAGGTCGTAGGTTGTTGGGCTGCTGTCCGGTGCGCGGTCGTAGACCTGGAAGGCGTCAATGTTGACGTATCCAGAAGCGACAACGATCTCAGCCGTGTGCAACTGATCGTCCAGGTTGACGACCGAGAAAGGCACGATGGTTGGCGTGGTGCTGAGGGTGGAGTAGGTGCCGTAGAGCTTGCCGTCCACCAGGACGCTGGCCTTGCCGCCGTCGGAAGCCTGCTTGAAGTAGACGGTGAAAGCATTTCCATAGAAGTACACCAGCGCCCGGTTGCCCTTGCCACTGCCGCGCGAGACAGCGCTATGCGTCCACGACGTGCCCACGTAGCTGATCGCGCCCCCTTCCAGCGCCGCCGGATCGTTGTTCTGGTAGTAACCGGCTTCCAGGTAGTGTCTGCCGCTGACATCGCCGCTACGCACCAGGATAGCGTCTACGTCGAACGGTTTGTACTTGTTCCGCAGCTTACCCACTGGCTGTGGCCTGAGGGCGATGACGTGATTGGTGCCCGCGTCCAGTCCGCCGATGATGTAGGTCTGCTGGAACGAGCCAGAAGCAGGCGACGCGGCGTAGCTATCGAACGAGGAGTGATAGTTACCGTCCACGTAGACATCTACCATGCCATACGATTGGTACATGCGATGGTAGACGACTACCGAACTGGCACCGCTTACCTCGAAGACCGCCTCGGCCACCGGCGCACTCTGGGATGATTTCCACGTCATCTCCTGCGAAACGTGCATGTTGCCGCCCGACGCCCGCGAGTCATCGGCTTTCTTCCACTGGCCAGAGAACTGAATGGCCGGAGGCGGGAATGCGCCACCGCCGATCACCTGATCGTTCTCGTAACGGCCAGGCTGCAGCACGGGCTTGTTGTAGAGCACGACCTTGTCAATTGAAATCGTCGCGCTGAAGCCCTTCTCGTTGCGGATGCGCACTTCCAGGGTGTGGAAGGCGCTGGCGTCCAGGCCGGTGACAGTATAGGGAGCGGGGGTGTAAGTCGCACCTTTGAGGTAGAGTGTGCCGTAGAAGCGGTTATCCACGTAGATATCGGCTGCGCCGTAGCTGGACTTACTGACACCATAGAGCGTCACCGTGTCCGCGCCCATAAATGACAGATAGGCGCGCGCCTGGTCATGCTTGGACTCGATGAAACGCTTGCCTGACGGGCCAGGGGTGGTCGTGTAGCGGTAGACCCAGCTCTGCTCGTAGATGAAGACCGAGGAGGTGGGCTTGCCCGCAGCGTCGTAGGTTGCTTCCTCATACTCACCTGGCCCCACGGGAGCGGTGTAGTACACCTGGTAGCCGTAGACCTCGTTGTACTTCGGGCTGGCCGGGTTGACGTTGAGATGACGCACCTGCAACACATGCGGCACGTCAGGATTGAGGCCAATGACGGCGATGGGGACGTTCTTTGCCCCTTCTTCCTTCAGATTGACGGTGCGTTCCAGTCGCCCGTCCACATACAGCTCGATCGGGCCATTGGCGCTGCTGGTCTTGACGTTGACGGCGACACCCGACCCCTTGAAGAACAGCGTCAACACTGCGCCGGTTTCTCTGGTGCGCACGTAGCTGTAGGCTGGCTGCGGCTGCCAGCCGTAGGACTCCTGCGCCCCGTTATAGGGCACTTTCAGCGGCGTGCCGGGCACGTCAGCCCGCTGCAAGGCCGGGGACGTGGCCAGCGTCAGAAAACGGAAGGCGTCCAGCGTGAAGGCCGCACTGCCGGGGTTGACGCGCACTTCCACCGTATGCGTGCTGTTGACATCGAGGCCGCTGATGTAGAACGGGACGACCCGCGCCACAGTCGCGTCGTTGTTCATCGTCCCGCGCAGTTCACCATCTACGTAGACATCCGCCGTGCCACCACCGGGGAAGACAGCCCGGTAGATGGCGACCGTATCGGCACGAGTGAAGTGCACATAGACGCGATCGTAGGGGCGCGCGGCCTGGCGACCGGTGCCGTCGGGCGTGCCAGGGCGATCGGGCGCGGCCAGGCGGACGCTCTGCCAGCTTCCCACGTAGGTGATCTTGGGCCGCCCCTCTTCCCAGAAGCCCTCAAAGTCTGGTCTGAGGTCGCCCCCGGGGCCGGCGTCAACGATGCCGCCCCCGAAGCCGGTCGAAAGCCGGAAGGCGTCGAAGTCCACCACGCCCGCCGTCGCCACCAGCGTCACGGTGTGCGGGCCGAAGGCCAGGTTGGAAATGAAGTGTTCAGCCTGCTTCTGGCCTGTGTTGTCATAGTCAATGACCGAGTGTAGCTTCCCATCCACGTAGACATTGGCTGTGCCTTCGGATTCCTGACTGTAGAGCAGGGTCACCTCGGTGCCAGTGAAGGAGAAGCACGCCTCACTGCCCACGCCGTTGGCGATCAGGGTCGTGCTGCCAGGGCCGCCAGGCGAATAGCCGTCGTCGGTTACAGAGAGCGTCCAGCCACCGGGTGCGCCGCTGGCATCGTAGAGCGCCACGTAGCCGTCGTCGTTGCTCTGATACAGATCCACATCGGGATCGCCGCTGGCTGTGATGGACGAGGCCACCCACACTTCGACCGGATCGGGTGAGTAGTATACCTGCTGTTCCCAGCGGTCGAAGATAGCGACTTCGACAGTGTTGGCCGTCCCCGGCTGAGCGAACAGTTGCAGGGTGTAGGCTTCGTCCAGGCTGTTCCATTCCCCATCGGCGGGGTCGGCGCGCTCCCAGTCGCTGTCATTGACGCGCCCCCACACATAGCGCGCGCGATTGATGGCCGCCGCTCGATAATGAGGGCCTGCCACGAATTGCTGAGCCCCGCGATCCCACACGTAGGTAGACCAGCTATCCTGGGTATCGCCGCTGCCGAACTGCAACGGTCGGGCGGGGACGACTTCGATGGGCACCTGTGTCAGGTGCAACACCGGGCATACCGGCGCTGTCTCGAAGCCCTCGAAAGAGTCTTTGAGCGTCTCCAGCACGTCGTAAATGCCGCTGTTGTCGGCATCGCGCCAGCCCACCTGCTGACGGGCTGCTTCCGAAAGCGCGTGCGCGCGATAGGCGGCGACCATGTCTTCACCGCTGCGCATCAGCGAGGGAACCGGCGAGGGATTGCCATCCTCACAGTTGGTGTGCGCGATGCGCAGGTAGCCGTAAATTTCTTCCGGACGGCAGCCGCTGGATTCGTCGCCCGCACCGAAGACGTGACCGACCATCTTGGCGATCAACACCTCCAGGTTGCTGATGCCCAGGTCGCCGCCGTCGTAGGTGACAACAGCCCACGGCCCGCCGATGGCTGCGCCCGCTGCCAGGCCATCGCCGTCGAACAGGCCATCGGCGTCGCTGCTGCTATCCACCACATAGAGCACCAGGCCCCAGTCTGCACCGCCGCTGACGCGCGCATCGTGCGCCAGTCGTAACACCGAGCTACCGTTGGCGGGCTGGTCGTAGAAGGCAGCAGCAACCTGATGAATCCAGCCTGTGGTCAGCTCCGAGGCGCTGGCGACACTGCCCTGGATCGGCTCTTCGGCGACCCGAATTTTGGCGCGGTCAGCCGTCGGACCATCGAAGGGCGAGACGTAGCTGACGTTCCAGGTCAGGCGCGCGTTGGGGCGCGGCTGGCCGCCGGGAGTGGCCGGGGCAGTGGAAACCATCGTCCACCAGGTCAGCGCCTGAGTGATCTCCGTCTTCACCTTGTCCACTTCGGTGGCTGTCCAGGTTTCCGGCCCGGAGGTGCTCTCCACAAAGAGCACCTTCACCGCCACATCCCCCACCATGTAAGCGCTGGTCTGCTCCGACTCGGGAGCATAAGAGGCGGAGGTACGCGGTGAGAAGGGCGGCTGAGGGCTGACCAACGCTGTCGTGCGAACGTCGCTCTGCACTGGCACGGCATCTGCCGGATCGTCGTCGGGAGCGGTGATCGCATTCCACACCAATGCTGCCGCCCGCGCATCACCGGAGAGCACAGTGAACGCCGTCGCGGGCACCGGCCCACGATAGGCCGCGCGCGCGCCCGCCTTGATCAGCGCGGCTTCGTCCAGGCCTTCCACGCCCGCGAAGAGCGCGTTGCCAGAGCGGACGTAGAGTGTGCCACCCGCGCGGGCAATGGTGCGCGCCACCGTATCGAGCGTTGCCTCGTCGGCCAGGATCAGCGTGTTGAGTGGAACAGCCGGGTCGGGGGCAGCAGCTTCGGCGCGCGCCGTAGAGGGCAGGGCCGGAATTCCCGCGGGAACTTCCAGGGCCGACACGCTGGCTGACGGGAGCGCGCCCCCCGCCGCTGCCTGGGCGTGCGTGGCCCAGCCGGGCAGCATGGCCGTGACCAGGAGGGTGATCAGCACCACTCCGGTGACCAGGCTGCGTACCATCGCAACGAGAAGGGGTTTGTTCATGATGTTGACCTCCACCATACCACAGCAAACAGAAAAGCCGAGCCTGGTCCTTTGGCCCACGACCGGCTCAGGCCGCCCAGATTGCCTGGGCAATGAATGCGTCCGTATGCTCTATCATTAAGATAGAACAGATTCAGCATTGATACAGTATGGACTTGTGAGAATTTCGTGAATTTTCCGTAAAGATGCGGGCTGGGATAGGGCGAGGAACGCCTGTCATGAGCCGCTAAAGAGTTGAGTGAATGTTAACAGCACGGCGGAGACAGGGGCCTGACACAAAAAGCGGACTGCAGAGATGCAGCCCGGCGGAGCGACAAAGAAGGCAACGGCATCAGCGCTCACTAGCCATGCATAGGGGTGAAATCTCCGAACAGTCTCTCATTCCATGGCTGTGTCGTGCGATTCAGTATCGGGAGGCGGCGCGGGAGCGGTCGGCTGTTCGGCGGGCGTTTCGTCTTCGGCCACAGCCTCAGCAGCGGCGACCTCCGCTTCTTCTTCGGCAGGCGGTTGAGCGACAGGCGCGGCAGGTTGGGGCGCGGCGGGAGCCGTCCAGGCATCGCCGCGCAAGGCCAACCCCGCCTGCTCCAGCGCCCGGCTCACTTGCTCCGACGCCGGGTCGAGATCGTTGAGAATGCTGTAGGGGAAGCGGTGATCGGCCAGATGCTCCGCCAGATGATCGAGCAGCAGGCGGAAGTCGGTGGCGCGGATGTGGTCGAGAGGGACGTTGGCCGCGCTGAGGGCCTCGCGCAGGGGAGCCGGGTCCTGACCGTGCAGGGCCGCACAGAACAGAATGCAGGGGCCGAGTCGTTCGGCAGACGGCGTGCCACTGTTACTGGTCACCGCCAGGATGTCGGCCAGATAGTGTTCACTACCCTGCTGAGCGCGCGCATGGCCCAACAGATTATTGAGCTGCACCGCCACCATCATCAAGCTGAGCAGGGTTTGCAGCGCTTCACGGTCGCCCTGCCCGATCGCCGGAGCGCTCTTGATAGCCTGCTTGGCCAGGTCGGTGGTCACGCCCGCCGCCCAGGGCTGGAAGCGTTCGGCGCGGGGATTCTTGCCGCGCTGTGCTGCGTAGCGCCAGTCCAGCAGACCAGTGACGATCGCCAGCATGTCAGCGATGCCCGCTCCGCGTTGCGCTGGCAGGGCATCGGCGATCACGTCCCAGTCGAGAATCACCTCAGCGGCGGGGCCAGTTTCCAGGCGCACCCGCCGTTTGCGCTCGCCGACCGGCTCGTCGGTGATGGCGTAGGGCGTGAGCATGGCGGCGCTGTCGAGCGCGGCGGGGACAACGACCAACGGCAGATGATTGTGTCCTGCCACCACTTTGGCCGCCTCGACGGGCGCACCGCTGCCCACAGCATAGATCACTTCGACAGTGCTGGGCAGGTGTTGCGCCAGGTATTCAAACAGGTCGCGGTCATAGCGGGACGGCTCAGCCTGGATGACCAGGGGCAGCGACAGGCTAGCGCTCAGCGCGGCCCATGTCTCCTCGCTGGTGAGCAGTGCCACCCGGCGGGTTTCCTGAACAGCGCTTAGCTCACGGAAAGTTATCTTGGGCAAAGGCCAGATGGCCATCACAGTTTTCTCCTGACTCTATCCTGTTCAGGTTCCCTCAAAGGGGTTTGTAGCTGGCTTAGCGACTGCCGTAAGTGTAGTGCGAAATCGCGCATTCGTCCAGCACAGCGAGGGAGGTAATCGCATCAAACCCAGCCAGCAGAACCATGGGCAGAAGTAAGCTCAGAGAAGCTCCGTGTGATCTTCTGGTTGACCTCACCCCCGCTCGGCGCTGGCGCGCCTCCAAGCCGAGCGCAGCGAGGCTGGGGGTGAGGTCAATCACAGTCCAGCACACGGCCTGTCACAGTTCGCGCACGTCTGATGGCCCTCATCCCCCGGCCCCTTCGCCCGCGCTGCGGGCGAAGGGGAGCACTCGCGCGACAGACAATAAGTCCCCTCGCCCCGCGACGCAGTCGCGAGGGCGAGGGGATGTAGGGGTGAGGGGCAGCGGACTGCTGTAAATCGCCTGTCACATCTTGCGCGCCCCCCTGCGCTTCCTTCGCGCTTTACAGGCCCCCTGGACATGTTATACTTGGGCACCGCCGGGGATGGGCACCTATCCGCTACATAGACGAACTCGGAGGCAATGCATGGCTGCGCAAAAAGAGCGGGTGTTGATCCTGTGCACCGGCAATTCGGCTCGTTCACAGGTCGCCGAAGGATGGCTGCGCGCCAAAGCGGGCGACCGCTTCGAAGTGTATAGCGCGGGCAGCAACCCATCGGGCAAAGTGCTGCCGGGGGCGATCCAGGTGTTGGCTGAGATCGGCATAGACATCAGCGAGGCGCGTTCCAAGAGCATGGCGGAGTTTCTCGGCCAGCCTTTCGACTACGTGATCACCGTGTGCGACAACGCCGCCGAGAATTGCCCCATCTTTCCAGGTCCAGGCAAACGCTATCACCGCAACTTCACCGATCCGGCGAAATATCCGCCGGAGCAACAACTGGAAGTCTTCCGCTGCGTGCGCGACGAGATCGCCGCGTGGTTCACCGAGCTTTTCAACCTGGAGCCGTAGGGCACCAGGACGCTGGCTCGTCAGACTGGATATAACATGTCAGAGGGATGAACAGCATGGCTCAACTTGACGCCCGCCTCCCCAAAGGGATGCGCGACTTTCTGCCGCAGGAAGTGATCCGGCGCGAGTATGTGATCGGTGTGATCACCGAGGTCTTCCAGACCTTCGGCTTCGAGCCGATCTACACCCCCACCCTGGAATTGCTCGAAACGTTGCTGGGCAAGGGCGGTGAGGAGGCAGACAAGCTGATCTTCCACGCGCAGCACCCCGGCGGCAAAGAGGCGCTCGCCCTGCGCTACGATCTCACAGTGCCGCTGGCGCGCTACGTGGCCATGCACGAGCACGACCTGACCTTCCCCTTCCGGCGCTATCACATCGCACCGGTCTGGCGCGGCGACCGCCCGCAGAAGGGGCGTTACCGCGAGTTCTATCAGTGCGACGTGGACATCGTGGGCGTGGCCAGCATGGCCGCTGACGCCGAGATCATCAGCCTGCTGGTCACAGCGCTGGGACGCCTGGGTTTTGCCGACTTCACCGTGCATATTAACAACCGCAAGATTCTAACGGGCATCGGCGTCTACGCGGGCGTGCCCGACGCGCAACTAGGCGACCTCTACCGCAGCATTGACAAGCTGGACAAGATCGGGCTGGACGGCGTGCGGCGCGAACTGGTCGAAAGTGGCATTGCCGACGACGCCATCGGGCGCATGATGGATTTGCTGCAGTGGCGCGAGGGCGGCCTGGCAACGCTCAGCCGGGTGCGCGAACCGCTGCGCGATATTGCGATCGCGCAGGAAGGCATCACTGAGCTGGAACAACTGGCCGATTACCTGGGCGCATTGAACGTGCCCGCCGACAAGGTGACCATTGACCTGGCGATGGTGCGTGGGCTGGGCTACTATACCGGCCCCGTGTTCGAGACCGTCATCACCAGGCCCGACAATCTCGGCAGCGTGACCGGCGGCGGGCGCTACGACGGCTTGGTGGGGATGTTCCGTAAGGAAAGCCTGCCTACAACGGGGTCGAGCCTGGGCATCGAGCGCATCATTGACCTGATGGATCTGCTCAACCTGTATCCGCCGGAACTGAGCAGCACAGTGGTGCAGGTGCTGGTGACGGTCTTCGGCGAGGCAACGCAGGCGGCATCGCTGGCCCTGGCCAACGAGCTACGGACAGCAGGCATCCGCACCGAAGCGTACATGATCCCCAACCGCGCCATCGGCAAGCAGGTACAGTACGCCGACCGTAAAGGCGCGCGCGTGGTCGCTTTTCTGGGCGAAGACGAGATCAAGGCGGGCGTGGTCAAATTCAAACGGCTGCGCGATGGCCTGGAAATAGCGGTGCCGCGCGCCGAAGCAGCGCAGACCGTGCGTCGCCTGCTGACCGAGTGAGGCGCGATCCCAGAGACAAAAGAGTCCGTTTGAAAAGCCCCCTCAACCCCCGACCCCTTCTCCTTCTGAGGGGCGAAGGGGAGACGGGCCAGGCTTTCCCCTCGCCCCGTTGAGGGAAAGGGGTGGCGCACAGCGCCGGGGTGAGGGGGTATCAAATGACCTCTAAACGCGGAGATGCAGAAAGTGCAGAGCGAGAAAACTCAAATGGCTCTGCGTTCTTCTCTGCGATCTCCGCGCCTCGGCGGTGAGTTTTTCCTTTCCCGCCGCTCAGTTGGCGGAAAAGAAGCCCTGTCCGCGCGCCGCCATCCGATCGCGCTCCAGAATGACATCCAGCAGAGCGACCTCGCGGCGGTACACATCGCGCATGTCGCTGAGGAACTGCGCCGCCTGGCTGGTTGCCAGCAATGCCTGCTTCTGGTCGGTAGAAACCTGTGCCAGCGCAGCGGCGAAATAGCCCAACGCCAGCGGATCGGCAGGCAACGCCGTCGGGTCGAGACTGTTGCTTGGCAGGACGCGGGCCAGCACCGTCAGGTAGCGTTCCACCCAGGGGCGGAGCTGTTGCGCCGCCCGCTGCGTTTCCGGCTGATCCAGGTCAACGACGGGGAAAGGCTCGACCGTGCCTACCAGATAGGGCCGATCATACGAGAGTCCCACGATCTGAAACCGTTCGCGGCCCACCGCCACAATATTCATGTGACCGTTGGGCAGGCGCTCGACATCGGTGATCTCCGCCGTGCAGCCCACAGGATGCGGCTGGGCGAGCGGGCCGAGCGCCTCGCGCCCCTCGCGAATCAAAACCACGCCGAACGGTTGTCCTGTCTCCAGACATTCCTCGATCATCAGCCGATAGCGCGGCTCGAAGATGTGCAGCGTAATGGGCGCACCAGGGAACAATACGGTATGGAGCGGAAACAACGGCAAGCGGTACATCGGCCCTTTTTCCTCATACGTCGAATAGGCTGCAAAGACCCGTCGTAATCAACCCTGCCCCAGATTGTAGAGACAAAAGCGCGTCGCCGCCCATAGAAATTGCATCAGAGGACAGCGGGCTTCAGAAACCGCTGGAAAACCTCACTACCCAGCCCTCTCGCACAGAGAAAGCACAACATCAAGGCCCCTCTCCGCGTGTAGCTGCGCAGCCTCCATGCAACCGTGCACCCCCCATCGCAACTTGTCTGCAGCCCGATAGTTGTTTATAATGAAACAACTATCCAGGTCCGAAGCTCTTTCCCCTGGCAATGAGAGTCTGATTTATCAATGATATATCTGATAAAATAGCAAAAGACCTAATTATTAGGGGATGCGGCTCGCTGACTGTCCCTTACACTGGATAGTGGCGCTTCAAAGACCGTTTGAAAACCTCACCCCCCGGCTCTTTCCATGCATAGACAAGGAGGTAAGCGAAGGACTAAGTCCTCTCTTCGTATGTGTGCGGAGGGGATTTCGAGGTGAGGTATCCCTGCCGAGCAAGACCTCTCAAACGGTCTCTCAGATAGATCGGGCTCTTGAGCGTCTTTGTACCACACAGGAAGGCAACCATGATGATCCATCTGGAACATGTCTCCAAGCACTACCAGATGGGCGCGGTGCGCGTGACCGCGCTCGACGATGTGTCGCTCACCATTGACCAGGGCGAGTTCGTCGTCGTGTTAGGCCCGTCGGGCAGCGGCAAAACCACGCTGCTCAATATCATCGGCGCCCTCGATACGCCCAGCACGGGCACAGTGCGCATCAACGGCAACGACCTGCTGTTGCACCGCGCCGCCGATCGCTTCAAGTTCCGCCGCGAGACGGTCAGCTTCATCTTCCAGACCTTCAACCTCTTCCCCGGCCTGACCGCGTTGGAGAACGTGCAATTCGTGCTGGACATGGCCAACGCCCCCCGCAACCGCGAGCGCGCCGCCGAAGTACTGACCAGCGTGGGCTTGGGCGAGCGGCTTCATCACTTCCCGCACGAACTGTCCGGCGGTGAGCAACAGCGCGTGGCCATCGCCCGCGCCCTGGCAACAGGCAACCCGGTGCTGCTGGCCGACGAGCCGACCGGCGAGCTGGATTTCCAAACCGGCATTCAGATTTTGGGGCTGTTGCAGGCACAGGCCGCAGCGGGCAAAACTGTGCTGGTGGTGACGCACAACCGCGAGATTTCGCGCATCGCCGACCGGGTCATCGAGCTGAGCAGCGGGCGCATCGTGCGCGACGGCCCGCCTCGCGATGGCAAGGCCGCCATCAGCGATCTGCAGTGGTGAGGAGGGCGCGATGAAGAACTGGCGACTCTGGCTGCGCTGGTCGTGGCGCGATCTGCGCAAGCGTTGGCTACAGGTGCTGGCGATCGGGCTGATCATCGCCCTGGGCACAGGTGTTTTCGCCGGTTTGGGCGGACAAAAGACCTGGCGGCTCAACTCCTATGACCTGAGCTACAACCGCCTGCACATGTACGATCTCAAGCTGTCGCTGGCCGAAGGGAGTTTTGTCAGCCAGGACAAGGTGCTGGCCACTCTGGAAGGTATTCCCGGCGTGGCGCACCTGGAAACACGTCTGATCGTGCCGACCCTGGTGCAGGCTCAGCATGGTGAGAAACAGGTGGTTGTTCGCGGGCGAATGGTAGGCGTAGACGTGTCCGACGGCGGCCCGCACATCAACAGCGTCTATGTGGACGAAGACAGCGGGCGCACCCTGACTAACACCGATGCCGGTCAGGCAGTGGCGGTGGTGGAGTACAAGTTTGCCCGTCACTACGGCCTGCAGCCCGGCGACCCCTTGCACGTCAGCGGCGATGTGACGCTGGACTTCGTCGGAGCCGGGCACTCACCCGAATACTTCCTGATCGTCCCCGAAACCGGCACCTTTCTGCTGGGCGAGGCCAGCTTTGCCGTGCTCTTCGTCCCGTTGGAGACAGTGCAACGGCTGACCGAGCATGAAGGGCTGGTCAACGACGTGGTCTTTCTGCTGGCCGAAGGAGCCGACCGCGAAACTGTGCGCGCTGAAATCGAACAGCGCATGGCCGCCGCGCTGCCAGCAACCGGCTTCAAGCTGCTCGATAAAGAAGACGACCCGGTATATCCTGCCCTCTACAACGACGCCGAAGGCGATCAGTGGGTGTGGAACATGGTTGCCTTGCTGTTTCTCTTCGGCGCGGCCATGGGCGCGTTCAACCTGGCCGGGCGCATCGTCGAGGCGCAGCGCCGCGAGATCGGGATCGGCATGGCGCTGGGGTTGCCTCGCCGCTGGATCGCCTTCCGGCCCATGCTGATAGGTGTGCAGATCGCGCTGCTGGGCACTATTTTCGGGTTGCTGATCGGCTGGCTGCTCAGTCAGTTTTTCGCGCGCACCCTGCGCGACCTGGTGCCGCTCCCCTACTGGGACCTGAGTTTCTATCTGCCCGGCTATGTGCGGGCAACTGCGCTCGGCGTGACTTTGCCCTTCCTGGCCACGCTGATACCAGTATGGCGGGCCGTGCGTGTCGCGCCGATAGATGCCATCCGCAGCGGGTATCTGGTCGCCAAAGGAGGGGGTCTCAGCCGCGCCATTGCGCATCTGCCCCTGCCCGGCAAGAGCTTTACGCAGATGCCCTTGCGCAACGTGTTGCGCTCGCCCTGGCGCACGGCGTTGACCGTGCTGGGCATTGCCATCGCCATCACCGTCATGACCTTCATCGTGGGAGCGATGGATAGCTACACGAGCACTTTGCAGCGCGCCGACGATGCCTACCGCTACATGAGTCCCGACCGCATCCTGGTTGATCTCAACTTCTTCTACCCGCTGACCAACCAGGAGATCACCGATCTGGCCCAGCTCACCGGCGCGAATGGGCAACCGCTCTTCACGGCCAGCGAGGCGGCTTTGCGATTGGGCGGCACGCTGATCAGGGGCGATCAGGAGATTGACACCGTCCTGGAACTACACGACATGGATCGTGCGCTGTGGGTTCCCCATCTGCTGGAGGGTGCGCTGACGGCAGAACAGCCAGGGCTGATCCTGTCGGAGAAGGCCGCCGCCGACCTGGGTGTAGCGGTAGGCGACACGGTCACGCTCGAACATCCGCGCCGCGAAGGGTTGTTCTCGTTTCGCATGGTGCAGACGGAATTGCCGGTGATCGGCATTCACGATAACCCGATCCGCCCCCTGACCTACATGCCTCTGCAGGGCGCGGCGCTGATGGGCCTGGAAGGCGTCGCCAACCAGGTGATCCTGGCACCGGCGGCGGGCATGACGCGCGAGACGATCAAAGAGGTTCTGCTCGCGCAACCTGGCGTGGCCTCGGTGAGTTCCATCATCGAATTCTCCGAAGCTGTGGAAGACCTGGTGGCCTTGATCACGCAGATGCTGGCCGTTGTGCAGGTGGTGGTGGTGATCCTGGCCTTTCTGATCGCTTTCAACACCACCAGCATCAGCGTGGACGAACGCGCCCGCGAAATTGCCACCATGTTCGCCTTCGGGCTACCCATGCGCACAGTCACCCGCATGCAGATGGCAGAGAACGCCGTCATGGGGGTGATGGGAACGTTGCTCGGCCTGGCGGCTGGTTGGGGTACCCTGCAGAGTGTTTTCACCACGCGGGCCGAACAGGAACTGGCCGATATGCGCCTGGCGATCACCATCGAGCCGGGAACGATCTTGCTGGCAGCAGTGTTGGGCGTGCTCGTCGTCGGGCTGACGCCCCTGCTGAGCGTGCGCCGGATGCGCCGCATGGACATCCCCTCGACGCTGCGGGTGATGGAGTAGCGAACACCCCATCTCTGGGACATGATAGAGAGCGCAGAGGACACAGAGACTCTGTGTCCTCTGCGCTTCGCCTGATGGCCCTCATCCCCCGGCCCCTTCTCCCGCGCTGCGGGCGAAGGGAAGCGCTCGCGCGAGAGCAATAAGTCCCCTCGCCCCGCGACGCAGTCGCGAGGGAGAGGGGAGGCTGGGGTGAGGGGCAACAGTCCGCAGCAACCCGCCTGCCCCATTTTGCGCGCGCCCCCGAAACCCGAATAGCGAGTGGTGCGCAAAAACAAAACACCCTATAATGATGTGCCAGGTTGGTGTGCCGCCCGGCGGATCTGCCGCTGTGCAGGCCCGCTCTACAGCGCACTGACCGCTCTCCAGGGGGTGCCGCCGCGCAGCGGAGCCGGCAGCACCCCCGCGCTATTGATACCAGGACTTGAAGGAAACATCTATCGAAAAGGGTGACGGATATACGCCGTCGCCCTTTATTTCTTTCATCTTTTTCTTATTTATATCTCGCTTTTTACTAATCCCAGACCTCTATCTTCATTCTACGTATCGTTGTAATGCAGATGTCATGCGCGCAGACATCGCAAGAATCCACTAGCCGAAGCTATCGAACAACCTGGAGGAAAACCTGTCATGCGCAAGTTCTCTGTGCTCTTGGTCGCTATTGCCCTGTTCATCGCTGGTGCCTTCCCGGTCATGGCCGGTGAAGACGAGAAGAAGCCCTCGATCGTCGAGATCGCCGCTGGTAACGAGGACTTCAGCACGCTCGTCGCTGCGGTAGAAGCCGCTGGTTTGGTAGACTTCTTCGCCAGCACCAAGCCCATCACTGTCTTCGCCCCCACCAACGCCGCTTTTGAGGCCGCTTTTGAGGCGCTCGGCATTGCTCCCGAAGACCTGCTGGCCGACACGGCCACGCTGACCAGCATCCTGCTGTACCATGTTGTCCCCGGCGCGGTGACCTCTGACATCGTGGCGGGTCTGGAAGAGGCCACGACTCTCAACGGTGCTCCGATCGCCATCAAGGCCGACGACATGGGCGTGACTCTGAACGACGGCCAGGCCAAGGTTGCCGCGGTGGACATCATGGCCGACAACGGCGTCATTCACGTGATTGACGGCGTCATCCTGCCGCCCGCCGCTGAAGAAGAGGCCGAGCCAATGGGCACCATCGTGGACATCGCCGCCGGTAACGAGGCCTTCGGCACGCTGGTCGCCGCAGTGCAGGCAGCCGGTCTGGTGGACGCGCTGAGCGCGGCTGGCCCCTACACGGTCTTCGCCCCCACCAACGATGCCTTCGCGGCAGCGCTGGAAGCCCTGGGCATCACCGCTGAGGACCTGCTGGCCGACACTGAGACCCTGACCAGCATCCTGCTCTACCATGTTGCGCCGGGCCGCTTCCCCGCTGCGGCGGTGGTGCAGATGGAAGAGATCGGCACGTTGAATGGCGCGACGATCAAGGTCATGGCCGATGACATGGGCGTGACCCTGAACGAGGGCCAGGCCAAAGTAGCGACGGCAGACGTGATGGCCGACAACGGTATCATCCACGTGATTGACGGCGTCATCCTGCCGCCCGCTGCTGAGTAAGCTGACAACCGCATCGCATCACATGCAGAGGCCGGGCAATGACCCGGCCTCGTTCGTTGTCGGTACGCACAGCGTTGCGCCCGGCTACAGGGCTTCTGAGGTCTCGTGGACTTCGCAAGCTTGGGCCGGAACGCGCCTCTCGGTGTCCGGCTCTGGGGCGTGCCCATCGCCCAGCTCGGCGACGATCATCCCCGCCAGAATCAGCCCACAGCCCAGCAATTCCCTGGGGCCGAGGGTCTCGCCCGCCCACCACCAACCGAAGAACGCTGCGAAGACCGGCTCCAGGCTGAAGAGCAGCGCGGTATGCGTAGGCGTGGTGAAGCGCTGCACATAGACCTGCAGAGTGAAGACCAGCGCCGTCGCCACCACGCCGGTGAAGCCAATGGCCGCCCAGGCCGCCAGGGGCAGCGTCAGGCGAGGTGTCTCGAAAGCGAGGCTACCGCTCAGCGCCAGCGCGGCGACGGTGGCGATCTGTGCCGTCGTGAGGCGCACCGCGTCGCTGTGCGGCGAGAAATGCGCCACGCTGACGATGTGCAGCGCGAACATCAGCGCACAGGCCAGCACCCACAGATCGCCGGACTGCACGCGCAGGTTACGGTCAAGCGAGAGGAAGGCCAGCCCGACCGTCGCGGCCAGGATGCCCACCGTCGGGCCACGCCCCGGCGGGCGGCGCAGCAACACGGTCGCCAGCAGCGGGACGATCACCACGCTGAGACCGGTGATGAAGCCCGCTTTGGCGGTGGTAGTGCTCTGCAGGCCAATAGTCTGGAAAATATAGCCTCCGGCCAGCCACACGCCGATCAACATGCCCGCCAGGGCTTCGCGGCGCGTCAATTGCCGCAGGCGCGGCCAGAACAGCCCGCTCAGCACCAGCGTCGCAAAAGTGAAACGAAAGCCTACAAAAGTCAGCGGAGCGACATCGTCCAGGGCGTTCTGCACGACGACGAACGTCGAACCCCAGATCAGCGCCACGCCACCCAGGGTGAGGTCAGCCTGCCAGCGCTTCATGGCCCTCACAGCGCCCTTTCGAGAATGGCGCGCAGTTCGTCGTCGCTCAGGGCAATGGGGTTGCCCTTCATGGAACTGGAGCGCTGCGCCGCTGGGATCAACGCATCGAAAGCCGTTTCGTCCAGCCCATAGGTCGCCAGGCCGGGTACGCCTAGCTCCGTCACCAGATCGCACACCCAGGCCACGCCCTGGTCGGCAGTCGCTTCTGCGTCGCCGGTGAGCAACTGCGCCACCTCGTCATAGCGGCTCAGGGCGGGATGATCCGGGGCGCGTTCCCGCAGCGCGGCGACGTTGGCGGCCATTACGTGCGGCAACAGGGCTGCGCAAACCGCGCCGTGCGGTGCATCGAACATGCCGCCGAATGGCCCGGCGAAGCCGTGCACTACGCCCAGGCGAGCGTTGGCCAGGGCCAGCCCGCCGCACAGCGCCGCGAAAGCCATATCCGCGCGGGCCTCGGCATCGTCGCCCTGCTGAAAAGCGCGGCGCAGCGAGCGCCCCGCCCGCCGGATGCCCTCGCGACAGATGGCGTCGGTCAGCGGGTTGGCGGCAGACGAGACGAACGGCTCGATCACCTGCGTCAGCGCGTCCAGGCCAGTGTAGGCGGTGATGTCCGGCGGCAGGCTATAGGTCAGTTCGGGATCGATCAGCGCGATGGCAGGCAGCATCAGCGGGCTACGCAGGCTGACCTTGACGCGATATTCCGGGCTGGCGAGTACTGCGTTGCGCGTGACCTCGCTCCCCGTGCCGGCGGTGGTGGGGATGGCGATCGTCGGCGCGGCGGGGCAGGTCAGGGCGGCACCCCGCCCGATTATCTCCAGGTAGTCATACGGATCGCCGGGGTTGGTCAGCAGGGCGGCGATGGCTTTGGCCGTGTCCAGGGCGCTGCCGCCGCCGAAGCCGATCACCAGGTCGCAGCCCAGGTCGCGGGCGCGGCGCGTGCCTTCCAGGGCCAGGCCGACAGTCGGCTCGTGGGCGACAGTGAAAGTCTCGTGAGCGACGCCCGCCTCGTCCAGGCGAGCGAGCAGCGATGTGGCGCGTTCGACCGATTGTCCGGTCACCACGAGCGCACGGCGACCCAGTCCGGCGGCCAGTGTCCCGACTTCGGCCAGCATCCCTTCGCCGAAGAGAATGCGTCCGGCGGTGGCGAATTCAAAGCGCATGGGCTACCCCCACCCCTCGTCGCCAGGGAAGACGTTGCTGTAGACGATTTTGCTGCGCGGCTCGGCCAGCCAGTCCGCGACGGTCTGCGCCCAGCGGGCGTAGTGCGCCGTCTCGCGGTGACGGGCGGGATCGTCGGGCGTGCGGTAGACTTCCACCAGCACAAAGCGCGTGGGATCGTCGGCCTGCTGGATCACGTCGAAGCGGGCGATGCCCGGCTCCTGCACGCTGTGGCTGGCGTTGTCAATGCAAGCCGCCTTGAACTGTTCGACGAACTCCGGTTTGACGTGGCAGAAGACGTGAACAATGTACATGGGCGCACCTCCTGTGTGGATGGCAACGCCCAAGATTATAGCGGGTCAGCGATCAGCCGTCAGCCAGCCGGGAGTCGGAAATCATTCGTCTTCGCGGAGCACGTAGCCGACGCCGCGCACGGTGTGGATCAGACGAGGCTCGCCCTTCTCCTCGGTCTTCTGGCGCAGGTAGCGCACATAGACCTCGATGATATTACTTTCGCCGCCGAAGTCGTAGCCCCACACGCGGTCGAAGATCATCTCGCGCGTCAGCACACGGCGGGGATTGCGCATGAATAGTTCCAGCAGTTCGTATTCTTTCGCCGTCAGATCAATGTAGCGGTCACCGCGCTGCGCCCGATGTGTGCCCGTGTCGAGCGTCAGATCGGCGAACTTGAGCACTTCCGGGCGCGAAGACGGCTGAGCGCGGCGGAACAGCGCGCGAATGCGGGCCAGCAACTCGTCGAAGTCGAACGGCTTGACCAGGTAATCATCGGCCCCTGCGTCCAGGCCGGTCACGCGATCCTGCACATCTTCTTTGGCGGTGAGCATCAGGATGGGCACATCCCCCGCCGCCCGCAGCCGACGGCATACTTCCAACCCGTCCAGACCTGGCAGCATCCAGTCGAGGATCACCAGGTCGGGCGGTTGTTCGCGGGCCATCTGCAGGCCGCTCGGCCCGTCATAGGCAACGTCCACGCGGTACCCCTCGTAGATCAGGCCGCGTTTGAGAAACTGTGCGATGCGCTCCTCATCTTCGATGATCAGAATGCGTTCGCCCATAGTCCTGCCCCTCTTTCAGCCACACAACCGTGCTGTCCACCCATCCCCACCACTGCCCCAACCTCACCGGCGCAGCCAGTGCACCTCGCCGACCGGCCCGAACGTCCGCACCTGCACCGTGTGCCCGGTGCGCATGTCAATCAGGATCAGCGTGCCAATCGGACGTCCGTTTTCGTCGTAAGTCATGTTGCGCAGACCGGCTACCAGCACCGGCCCGCCGGGGATGCTCACCCCCAGCGTCGGAGCACTGGCAAAGCCCCCCGCCCCTCCCGCCAGCGGCGCATACGGCCCGCTCAACGCAGGCGCAGCCATGGCCCGCAGGTACTGCGGCCCCATTTCCGGCGTCGAGGTGACCAACACATACCATACACCGCCGCTGTCGGCGGTCACGTCGAGCACTGGCGTGCCCTCCGGCAACAGGGGCGTCGGCGCGGCCTGTGCTCCCTGCGCCGGATCGATCACGAACAGCCCCGGCACAGCATATCCCCAAAACCACCCCCAGGTGAGCACACGCCCGTCCCCTGCCCAGGCGCTGGCACTGGCTGGCAGGCCCGACTGGAACAACTCAGCCCCGCTCTGCGCGTCGAGGATGCCCAAGCCGGTGCCTTCCCAGTAGCCGATTCCGGCCAGCAGATAGCGCCCGTCCGAACTCCAGCGCGGGTCGAAGTAGACGCGCACATCCGCCGGTGCGACGTTTTCGGCAAAGGGGGTGTTCTGCACAATCAGGCGGGGCGGACTGCTGCCGTCCAGCGGCACTACCCACAGTCCGCGCCCATCGTGATAGGCCAGGCGCGTGCCGTCTGGACTCCAGGCGGGGCGCGCGGGCCAGGTACCGGTCTGCAAGGTCGCCAGCGCGCGCCGCTCATCACCACCGACGCGGGCGACGATCAGGGCATCGGAAATGGTGTAGGCGATCCACGCGCCATCCGGCGCGAGATCGTAGCGCAGGACAGGCACAGCCTCAGCGGTGAGCATCACCGGCGCGCCCCCCGCCTGCGCAATACGCCAGACCTGCGGCGTGCCCCCCGCGTCCGGAGCCACATAGAGCAGGTCGGCAGGCAGGGCCAGGGCGCTGCCCGGCGCGTCTACCAGCGGGAGCGGGAGCGGCCCCCAGTCGAAGGCCAGCGCACCCGTCGTGCCGGGCACCACCAGGTTGCCTTCGCGCACGACTCCTTGCACCGACAGATAGGAGGGCACCGGCAGTTGGGGACGGGCCGGCGCTTCGGGCGCAGCGACCAGCGACCACTTCCCGCGCGCACCGCTGATGCGCGTGACTTTGCCCGCCGCGTCGCTGACAGACAGAGTGCTGGGGTCTTCCCAGTAGAGTTCGACCCACGCGCCCTGCACCGTGTCGAACAACGCTGTGCCGAATTCTCCCGCGCCAAGTTCGGCGATGCGCACACCAGCGGGCACAATATAGGCGATGCGTCCGGCGTCAGGTGACCAGGCGATCGTCTGCGCGGGGCCACTGGCGGGCGGGGGAGCATCCAGGAATTCCAGCACATAGCCGCTGCCACCGTCCAGCCGCGCCACGATCACCGCGTTGTTGGCCGGGCTGCGGTAGACGTACCATTCACCGTCCGGCGCGATGTCGAAATCGGCAATCGGCTGCCCTGGCTGAGAGATCACCGTCTGGCCGCCGTTGACCGGATCAACGTAGATTAATTCCTGCTGCGAGGTGAGGATATACAGCGGCGCGGGCAGGGGAAAAGCCCCTTCCTGAGCCTGCACCGGCGCAACCAGAAGCACCAGGATCAACCCTGTCAGGGCGAGCGCGCGGATCATAGGAATACACTCTTTCGCTCAGGTCATCGCTGTGCAGCAGTATAGCAGCGAAGGGCGTTGTATGCCTAGCCTGTGGAGAAAACGGGGCGCATTCAGATGCCCCCAAGGGAATCTAAGTCCGTAAATTCGGTTCTGTAGGGGCGCTGCTTGCTGCGCGACAGGAATTTACGGATAGGTTGTAAAGAAAAGGCTCCCTCATCGGGGAGCCATTCCTGCCATCGGGAGTTGGGGCAGCCTCAGGCGGTCTCGCCCACCGGCTTTTCAGGCTGTTCGGGCTGCCCCGGCTGCATTTCGCTGAAAGTCAATTCATCCTTCTCGGCGTCGTAGTCCACCAGCACGGTGCTGCCCAGCTTGATATCGCCCGCCAGGATCACGTCGGATAGGCGATCCTCCACCAGGTTGGTGATCAGGCGGCGCAGCGGGCGCGCGCCGTAGTCCGGGTCGTAGCCCTTATCGGCCAGATATTGCCGGGCTGCTTCGGACAGCGTGACCGACATGGCCCGTTCGGCCAGGCGCTCGTTGACCTTCTTGATCTCCAGGTCAACGATCTGCGCGATCTCATCCTTGCTGAGGGCGCGGAAGACGATCGTCGCGTCCACACGGTTGAGGAATTCCGGGCGGAAGGCGCGGCGCAGGCTGTCCATCAGCGTCTTGCGCATCTCTTCGTAGCTCTGCTGCTGCGTCTCCGTGGTCTCCGGCAGGCCGAAGCCCAGTGCCGTACCCCGCTTGATCAGGTCAGCGCCGATGTTGCTGGTCATGATGATGATGGCGTTGCGAAAGTCCACGCGCCGACCGCGCGCATCCGACAGATGCCCTTCTTCCATGATCTGCAGCAGCATGTTGAAGGTTTCCGGATGCGCCTTCTCAATCTCGTCGAAGACGACGATGCTATAGGGACGACGGCGCAGCGCTTCGGTGAGTTGACCGGCATCCTCGTACCCCACATAGCCGGGCGGCGCACCCGTCAGGCGGGCGACGTTGTGCCGCTCCATGAACTCGCTCATGTCGAGCTGAATGAGAGCATCTTCGCTGCCGAACATGAACTCGGCCAGCGCTTTGGTTAGCTCAGTCTTGCCGACGCCGGTCGGCCCCAGGAAGATGAACGAACCAATGGGCCGGCGCGGGTCCTTCAGGCCGGCGCGGGCGCGGCGCACAGCCTTGCTGATAGCTTCGATGGCCTCGTCCTGGCCGACGATGCGCTTGTGCAGTTCTTCTTCCATGTGCAGCAGGCGCTCGGATTCTTCCTGAGCGATGGTGGTGACGGGGATGCCCGTCCACATACCCACCACCTCGGCCACATCTTCAGCGGTCAGGCGCGCGCGTTGCGTCACCGGGTCCCAGTGAGCGCGGTAGCTTTCCAGTTCGGCTTCCAGTTCGGCGATGCGTTCCTGAATGCTGGCGCGTTCTTCGTCCGACAATTCGTCGGCCATGATCTCCAGGTCTTCGCGGGCGATGCGCAATTCGCTCTCCAGGCGCTTGACGCGCGAGGATTCGGGCGACTTGTACATGCGCACGCGGCTGGCCCCTTCGTCGATCAGGTCAATGGCTTTGTCCGGCAGGAAGCGGTCGGGCACGTAACGCGCCGAGAGCGTCGCTGCGGCCACGATCGCCTCGTCGGTGATGTCAAGGTTATGATGCTCCTCATACGGCTTGCGGATGCCGTGCAGAATCTCGATCGTCTCTTCGATGGTCGGCTCCTCGACCATCACCTTCTGGAAGCGGCGTTCCAGGGCGGCGTCGCTTTCGATGTGGCGGCGGTACTCGTCGAGCGTGGTCGCGCCGATGCACTGCAGTTCGCCGCGCGCCAGCGCCGGTTTGAGGATGTTGGCCGCATCCACGCTGCTGCCCGCCGACCCAGCCCCGACCAGCATGTGCACTTCGTCAATGAAGAGGATGCTATCGGACTGCTTGAGTTCTTCGATGACGCGCTTCAGGCGTTCCTCGAACTGCCCGCGATACATCGTCCCGGCCACCAGCGACCCCACGTCGAGCTGCAACACGCGCTTCCCCAGCAGCGGCGCGGGGGCGTCGCGGTCTACGATGCGCTGGGCCAGGCCCTCGACGATGGCCGTCTTGCCCACGCCCGGTTCGCCGATCAGGGCGGGATTGTTCTTCTGACGGCGGCTGAGAATCTGGATGACGCGCTCGATCTCCATCTGCCGCCCGATGACGGGATCGAGTTTGCCCTGCTCGGCCAGCGCGGTCAGGTCGGTGGCCAATTGATCCACCATGGGCGTCTTGACGGCAGAGCGCGGCGTGCGATCGGGGGTAGCTTCTGGAGTGCGACGCGGCGTCTGCAAAGGATTCTCCTGCAACACGCGGCGGGTATGCCGGCGCACCTCGTCCGGGCTGATGTTCAACTCACGCAAGACATCTACCGCCACGCCATCGGTGGTGCGCACCAGACCCAGCAGCAGATGCTCGGTGCCGATATAGTGATGCCCCATGCGCCGGGCTTCGTCTACGGCCAGTTCGAGCACCTTCTTGGTGGCCGGTGCCAGATCCATCCGGGTGACACCGGGGCGCTTGTTGGCAGCGGTCAGCCGCTCGATGATCTGTTCGACGCGGTCGGGGTGCAGGCCCATCTCACGCAAGACCTTACCGGCCACGCCGCCTTCTTCGCGCATCAAGCCCAAGAGCAGGTGCTCGGTGCCTATATAGCTATGCTGCATACGCTCGGCCTCTTCCTGAGCCAGGCTCAGGACGCGACGAGCACGCTGCGTAAAGCGCTCCATCTTGTTCGACATCGTGTCAGTCTCTCCTAGCCCCGTTTCCGACGGTGCGGTGCAGCGCGGCACAAGAGCGTTTTTGCGGTAGTTTGAGGGTCGTCAGACGTATGATCTCTGCAACCCTCACCCTATTTTAGATAACTCTGTGTCCGAATTCCCAATGATTTTCATCATATTTACATCAAATGGACGCCGGATTGCTGCGATTCTCAGCAGACTCTCAGCCTGATCTGGAATGCTAACCGACCGCAGTACGAAGCAAGACGATTCTGACAACAGTGCCGTTCAGCGAAGGCATAGTGGGTGGAAAGCGCGGGGAGCCTGACTGATTGCCTCTGCTCCCGACTGAGGCGCTTTCTATATCTATTGTAACACGACCGCCCCCAGCGAAAGCAACCCCTTGCCCCAAGAAGTAGGGCAAACGCCGGAAACGTCTGGTAAGCGAGCGCAACCGATGATAAAAGGCCCTTTCCCCTGGCGTTCGCAGCGGGGAAGGACCTTCGCATCAACCCATCAGGCGGCTGCGCCAACCCGCGGGCGATTTATTCCGCCTGGTCGGGCGTTGCTTCGTCCGGAGACTCTTCCTGCTCGGCGAGAGGTTCTTCGCCGATTTCCGAGGCGAGCGCCTGCCAGTCCTGATCGATGTACTTGGCCGAGTCCACCTGCCGCAGCGATAGCCCCAGACGGCGCTCGTTGGCATCAATCTTGACAATGCGCAGCGTCAACACGTCGCCCACCAGCACGACTTCGCGCGGGTGCGATACACGATAGTCGGCCAGTTCGGAAATGTGGATCAGCCCTTCGATCTCTGGCCGGTCTACCAGGCGGGCGAAAGCGCCGAACTTGGTCAGCTTGGTCACCGTAGCCTGCACCAGTTGTCCGACCGCGTAATTGGCGATCACTTCCTGCCAGGGGTCGCGCTCCAGGCGCTTCATGCTCAGCCCGATGCGCTTGCGCTGCGGATCAACGCTGATGACCTCGACTTCGACTTCCTGACCCACTTCCAGCACCTCGCGCGGGTGCGTGATGTGCTTCCAGGAGAGTTCAGTCAGGTGCACCAGGCCATCGGCCCCGCCCAGGTCAACGAACGCGCCGAAGTCGGCAATGCTGATCACGCGGCCCTTGCGCACCTCGCCTTCGCGCAGCGTTTCCAGCAGGCGGCCTTTCTGCATCTCGCGCCATTCGCGCATGGCCGCCCGTTCGGACAGGATCAGGCGGTTACGGGCGCGGTCGATCTCCACCACCTTGACGGCGATGTCCTCGCCCACCATCCTGCCCCAGCGTTCTTCGGGGCTGTTGCCGACGGCGCGCTGCAAACGGTCGCGGCTGACCTGACTGGCGGGCACGAACCCGCGCACCGTGCCGAAGCGCACGATCAGGCCGCCTTTGTTGTAGCCAGCGATCTTGCTGTAGTACGCCTGCTTGGTCTGGTAATGCTGCTCGGCCAGGCTCCAGTTGCGCTCTTCTTCGGCGCGGGCCAGGGACAGCACGGGTCGCCCATCGGAGCCTTTGGCCTTGAGCACGTAGGCGCTCACCGGGCTACCCGGTCTGAGCGCTTCCAGCGCCTCGCGATCCATACGATCCAGCTCGCGGCTGGCGATCACGCCGACCACGCCCTCGCCCAGGTCTACCAGTACCTCGGTGGGGCTGGTGGAAAGGACCGCGCCTTCGACGATCTTGCCCCGCTGAACGCCGGTCGTCTCGTCGGCCTGGCCTTCGGCGCTCTCTTCGGCCTGTTCGTCTTCTTCGTCTTCGTCGCGGTCCACCGCAGCGACCGCATCCTCGAACGAATCGCGCTCAGAGGACTGCTCAGGTAGGGCTTCGTCCGCAAGCTCTGGGACAGACAGGGCTTCGGAAAGAGTGTGCTCGACCGCTGGCATGGTTTCTTCTGCCCCCATGTCAGGGTCAGGATTGGGCTTGTAGGACTCCATGGAAGTTTCGTTCTCCGGTACTCACGAGTGCAGGGGCATTATACACACAGGCAAGCCAATAATCAAACGCTTTGTGGGGCGCAGATGCAAAATCTGCCGAATAGCATACAATGAGGGGAGCATTGGCAGATTCCCGACGCTGCAGGGGGTGGAGAGACTGCAAAGGGGGGCGGTGTGGACGATAGAGGGATGTACCCCGATGTGCTGGGGCAGTTGAGCGACCACCGTCTGACCATCGGTGACCTGGTGCAATGCGCGCTGGGCATCTTTCCGGCAGTGACCGCGCTCGATCGTCCGGTCGAAGCGCTGGTGCTGCTGCAAAACATGACCAACCGTCCCCTGGCAGTACGTCTGCTGGTGAAGACGCCCGTGCGCGACGCGACGGGACAACCGGCGCTCTTCTTCACCCCGCGTCCACGCCTGGCGCTGACCCTGCCGCCAGCAGAATGTGGGCTGGTGCACATCCCCATCACCCCTCAGGCCCCCACCCGTCCCGCCCCAGGTTACCCCGTGATGGTGGCTATCGAGGCCACCGCGCCGGATCGCTATCAGGTCGTCCGACCGCCGTCGGGCGGACCGCCCCCCAGCCTGCTGACGATCTCTCCCACCCGCCTGGCGGTGCTGCGCGACATCTCCTTCAGCGCCCGGCAGGTGGCCCCCCAACAACTGGGCGTCATGCTGGATGTCTATCCCGGACGGCTCCCCTCCCCCGACGAGCCGCCGCAACCGCGCTATGAGGCGCTGTGGACGTTGAACGACTTCCGGCAGGAGGAGCAGCAGGTAGCGGCAAGCTGCGCCGACGCGCTGAAGGTGGCCCGCACGCTCTCTCCGGCGTTGCTCTATGTCCCCTTGCTGGAACACACCAACGCCGTCTTTGCCGAGGCGGGGATGCCCCTTCACCCGGCAGAAGCGCTGTTCATCGTGCGGGGGCTGATGTACGTGTTGCAGGAAGGGCTGGACCTGGAACAGGGCTTTTCTCGCGAAGAAAGCGCCTGGTTCAAACGGCTGTGCCGCTTGCTGGCCACCGACCCGGACGCAGCCCACGACATTGATCGGCTGATCAGCCTGCTCTACCCGGCGGTGATCTACGACGCGACCATGCTCGGCTTCTATGTGGTGAGCAGCTTCACCGACGCCGACTTTGGCGATCAGGCGGAGCGCACCGAGTACGCGACTCGCCTGGTCGCTGCGCTGGAAGGTCGTGCGGCCATCCGGCTGGAGCATATCTACGTCCCGCTGGTGCTGGTGGGCGTGGCCCTGCACGGACGGGTGCTGTTGCCCGGCGAAAAACCCTGGCAAAGCCTGATTCAGCTCACGCACGCGCGCGATGGTCGTATAGACCTGGCTGGTGCCGCCCTCAACGAAGTGTTCGACCTGTTGAACCTGCTCATTGACAAAGCGCGTCGCCTGTTGACCGACCTGCGCATCCCCCGCGACTGAGCAACCGGGATCGCAAAGGGGCCGTGCTGCCCGCACGACCCCCAGGGGGATTGCATCAAACTGCTTGCCGCTTTACCTCCCCCCAGCCTCGCTTCGCTCGGCTTGCCCCCTCCCCGATGCGGGAGGGGGCAACGAGGCGCGCCAGCGCCGAGTGGAGGTGAGGTCAACCAGAAGATCACACCTGAGCTTACTTCTGCCCATGGTTCTGCTGGCTGGTTTTGATGCGATGACCCTGGCACGCCCCCCTTTGAACTTGCTGAAAGACTGCGCCCGACTATTCGTAGCGCAGCACGTTGAGCGGCTTTTCGCCGGAGGCGCGCCAGGCGGTGAGGATAGCCGCCGCCAGCGCGATCAACACGCACAGCCCCATCAGTTCCAGCGCGGTGACGTAGGGGATGGAGCGCCCCAGTTCGCCGCCGAAGGACTGAATGAGCAGGAACAGCAGCCCTATGCCGCCCAGCCCCACGCCGATCAAACCGCCGACCAGCCCCAGCAGGCCGTATTCGAGCAGTAACATGCCCAGCACGCGCTCGCGCTGCAGGCCCACCGCCTTCATGATGGCGATCTCGCGTCGCCGTTCCAGGGTGGCCAGCGCCACTGAGTTGGCGATGACGATCCCGCCCACCACCAGCGCCAGGGCCGCCACCAGGATGGGGAACGAGGTGAACTGATCAATGATACGGTTGAGCAGATCGTTGAGCAGTTTCGTCTCCATCACGAAGGTCAGCGGGATTTCGTTCATGGCCCGCCGCAGCGCCCGAATCTGGCTCTCCTCTACGTCCACGATGGCGCTGACGCTGGCCGGGCGCACATCCGGCGGAAAGGCGTTGAGCGGCGCGTAGTTGGTCGAGCCGAAGTTCACCTGCACGCCAGGCGTGCGCCGATCTATCATGCCCACGATTTCGAAGCGTACCAGCTTGCGCTCTGTCCCTGTGGCACCCTCGCCAGGCGTGGTGAATTCGAACAGCAACTGATCGCCCACCTCCAGGCCGGTGGCGACCACGCCCCGCGTGGCCGAGATGACGATGGGCGGATACTGACCTGCCTCGGGGTCCCAGGGGCCAGTGTCGGTGGGCAGCAACTGACGCCCCTGGTAGAAGGTCACGTCGGGCAGGTTGGAGGTCACGCCGCGCGCGTCAACGCTGTTGAACAGCCAGTGAAAGGCATCGGCTTCTTCTTCGGCCTCCTGGCGGGCCAGATTCACCAGTTGGTTGGCGGTGAGGATACGATTCTCGCTGACATCGGTGGCCGAGACGAGCGTCACGTTGTAGGTGGCCATCGCGGAATAGCTGCGCACGCCCTCGACGGTCGCCAGCCGTTCCTCAACCAGGCGCAGCGTGTCGCCCGTCCCTGCGGCGAAGACGATCACGTTGCCGCCCACTTCGTTTTCCAGAATCTGGGCGAAGCGGTTGGTGATGGCCGTGGCCAGCATGGTGATCAGGCTGAGCGTGAAGACACCCACCACCAACGCCAGCAGGGTGGACGCTGCGCGTCCTTTGGCCGCTAGCATCGAGCGCAACACGAGCTTGAGGTCAACCAGCCGCCAGGCAGGCAGGAAGTGCCCCACCAGCCAGATGATCACCCACAGCACAGCGTAGAGCACGCCGACAGTGATGAATGTGCCAAACAGGATCAGCAGGGCGGGCACGGCATAGCCGAAGGCCGCGCCCAGCAGCGGCAGGCCGGGGATCATCATCACCCAGCGGATCATCCGTCGCCACAGCTTGCGCCGCGTCCAGCCGGCGAAGATTCCCCCGCCCAGCAGGGTGATGCCCATCAGCAGTCCCAGGAACCCGCCTGCGCCCATCGCCGCCGCGCGGATAGACTGCGCCGAAAGCAGGTCGTTGATCAGCGGTTGGGCGACCAGGCTGATCGCCAGCATGACGAACAGCAGCGCCGCGAAGGAACGGGCGCGCCCCGCGCGAGGGATCACCGTGTCCGATGGGCGCAGCACCAGGTTGGGGCGCACCTGCCCGGCGGCCAGCGTCGGCAGGAAACCGAAGATGGTGGTGACAATCACGCCGACGACGAAGCCGGTGAGGGCCGGTGTGGGCGTGATGCGAAAAGAGAGCGACTGCGCCAGGAAGCCTTCCGCCACCCCCTTGATGGTATAGGCGGCCACCCAGCCCAGGACGATACCTACTACGCTGCCGAAAATGCCCATCAGCACCGCTTCGGTCAGGAACAGAGCGGTCACCTGCTCCGCTTCCAGGCCGATGGTCTTCAGCACGGCCACTTCCGTCGTGCGGCGGCTGACGATGACCAGCATGGTATTGACGATGCCAATGCCACCGATGAGCAGCGACACCAGCCCCATGATCACCACCAGTTGGTTGATGGCGTCGGCAACTTCGCTATTTTGCTCCTGCAGATCAACAGTGTTGATCGTCTCCACGAAGTCGAAGCGCTGCCGGATGGCCCGCGTGGCCTCTTCCACCTGCGCCGGGTCGCCCAGGCGCACATAAATCTGATCAGCGCCCGCGGCCATGGCCCCGTTGAACAGTGGCACAGCGGACACGTCGAGGTAGTAGTAGCCGATCAGGTTGCCGGAGAAGTTCTCGTAACCGGCTTCCTCCGAGGTGGGCACAATGCCACGCAGGATGAATTCGTCCTTGGCCCCGCTCAGCAACAGCGTATCGCCGATCTGAGCGTCGAGCGTGTCGGCCAGGTTGCGGCTGATCACGATGTCCGTCGGAGCCTGCATCACCTCGCGCAGGAGTCGCCCGTCTTCGGTGCGGCGCTCGCCATAGAGCGGGTAGGCGGCGACCTCCACGATATAGGGCGTGACGAAGGTCTGCTCGGTGTCATTGCGCGGGTTGCTGACCACCATGCCCGCCGTGATCGAAGTCAGCGCCTGCCGATAGGTGATGGTGCTGCCAGGGTAGTCCTCGCTGAGCCACTCGCCGATGGCCTGGATGCCCTGAGGCGTGAAGAGGTTGCCGCCAAAACCGCCCGCCGGCGCAATCAGGCCGTCGTCGCGGGCGCGCTGCACGCGGGCGGATTCGCTGCTGCTGACGATGAGGCGGATGTCGCCGCGGTTGCTCTCTTGCAGGCTGCCGGTCAGCGTATCTTCGATCATCACGCCGAGCGTCTGCAGGCTGACGATGGCCGCCACGCCCGCCGCGATGCACAGCAGCGCAAACAGCGTGCGTTGCTTGTTCACGCGCAGGTCGTTGAGCGAATGGCGCGTGTAGAACTTGAGTTTTTCGATCATGGCCGTGTCCTTGCTAGCGCCCGTTGATCGTCACTGGCTTGAGTTCGCCGGTGGAACGCTTGTCTTTGAGCAGGCGGATCGCTTCCATCTGCGCGGTAGAGCGCGCGTCCACATCCTGGGCGATCCTGCCGTCCACCAGCGCCACCACGCGGTCGCACTGCGACGCCACGTCCATATCGTGCGTGACGACGATGATGGTTGTGCCGAGCTTCTGCTGCACGTCGCGCAGTGCCTTCAGCACCACCTCGCTGGACTCGGTATCCAGGTTGCCGGTCGGCTCGTCGCATAGCAGCAGCGGTGGCTCGTTGGCCAGAGCGCGGGCCAGCGCCACGCGCTGTTGCTGCCCGCCGGAAAGCTGCGTGGGCCGGTGATGCAGCCGGTCGCCCAGCCCCAGCAGTTCGAGCAACTCTTTGGCGCGTTTGGTGGGGTTGTACTTGCGCTTGCGGGCGAACTGAATGGGCAGCGCCACATTTTCCAGGGCCGTCAGAGTGGGGATCAGGTTGAAGAACTGGAAGACGAACCCGATCTTCTCGTTGCGCACGCGGGTGAGGGCGCGCTCGTCGAGGTCGGTGATGTCAATCCCATCAATGTAGATGCGCCCGCTGGTAGGTGTATCCAGCCCACCGATCAGACCCAGCAGCGTGGACTTGCCACTGCCCGACGGGCCGATGATGCCCAGAAACTCGCCCGGCGCGACAGTCAGCGAGACACCGCGCACAGCGTGCACGACAACTTCGCCCATCTTCAGGTCTTTGCGCAGGTGTTCGGTGCGCACGACGTAATGGTTGGTAGTGGCTTCAGCCATGCTTACATTTCTCCCTTTTCAGTTCACAGATTGCGGGGGCGGGGACTTCCTGCCAACAAGTATATACGCAGGTCGGGACGAAAAGTTGTATGGAGCACTGCCCGTCCGACGAGTTTCAGAGACGGACGGGGACAGAGAACCGTTGAAGAGCGGCTCGACCGATGCGCCCCTGGAGCGTGTTTGTGCGCTTTCTTGCCCTCGGTCTCCGGCTTTTTTCTGCCGCGCGGCGGGCGAAAGGGCGCACTTCCGCGGCAGTGAAACAAGTCCCCTCGCCCTGCGATGCCGTCGCGAGGGCGAGGGGATTCAGGGGCGAGGGAAAGACACTGCGCGGAAGCTCATCAACTCCCGTTCAGGCCCCCTTCAACTCACTTCCAGGATCAGAGGCCGCGGGATGGTGCGCCCGTTGACGGTGACCGGCTGCGTCGGCCAGCCTTCGATGGCCGTGACGACTTCCGGCACACCGCCCGCCTGCGGCACCAGGATGGAGTCTTCCGACTTGACGCCGGTGATCGAAGGATTCCAGGCGCAGACCATGCCCGGCTCCAGGGTCTCTGTCTCGCCGGGCACAGCGATGAACTCGCGCGCGGCGTACCCCGCCGTGCCACCCTGATGGTGCAGTTTCCATTCGTCGGCGAAACCGGCGCGGGCGTAGGCATCCTGCAGCGTCTTGAACAGCGCATCCAGCGACGCGCCCGGCTGCGAGGCGGCGATGATCGCCGCGTCCACCTGTGCGCAGGCGTCCATCTTGCGGCGAATCTCGTCGGGCAGCGGGCCGAAATGGATCAGGCGGGTGACCGAACAGACCAGCCCCTCACGCCGCCCACATAGCACCAGCATGGCGTATTTGTCTAGCGTCTTGCCCGTCGGCAGGGGATGACGGTAGCGGAAAATGCGCTCGTCGGTGGCGATCAGCACCACGATGGGTGTGACGCCCTGCGCGTAAGTCTCTTCGGCCAGCACGCCAGCCAGTTGCCATTCGGTCATGCCGGGGCGCACGCGCTGAATGGCAGCGTTCATGGCGGCTCCGCAGGCGTGCCCCAGCGAGCGGAAGCGCTCGACCTCGACGGGCAGCAGCCGCGACCGCACGATCTTGACGGCGCGGCTAAGGTCTTTGGCTCCCTCTGTAGGCACGTCTACACCTGGCGCGCTGCCCAGTTCTGGCGGCTGTTCGCCTTCCCAGGGACTCACCTTCAGCGCAAAGCCGCGCGCTTCGACGCCGTCTTCACCGCGCAGGCGCGGCCCCTCGATGGCGTTGGTGTAGACGGTAGCCGAGTCGGGGGTGATCACCACGCTGGCGACGCCGATCGTGTCGGCGTGATTGACGGCCACGTCCACGCCGCCAGTGATCCAGGCAACGCTGTTGACTGTGCGCAGCCACAACGCGCTGAGACCCTGTTCGGCCATCAGCGCGCGAGCGCGCGCTAGTTTGGTCTGGACTTCATCGCTGTAATTCATCTTTAAAACTCCTCGCAAAAACGGCCAGAGCCGTGATAAGCCCGATACGCTGGTATAAGAGTATCACAAGGAAGGTGGGGCGAAAACAATCGTCTGGCCGCAAAAAACGGGGGCACGTCCTGGCGTGCCCCGGCGCTGGATAGTCAGCCTGTTTGTCCCGCTTATCCCTGGAAGAGCAGCGGTGTCACGTCGCGATCGAGCATGGCGCGGGTGATCGCGCCGGGCCGCCACGCCTTGACCAGTGTGCCGTCCGGCCCGATGAGGAAAGACGAGGGCAAGCCGTCACCGCCGTACCGGTTGTAGACAGCCCCTGTGAGGTCGAGCGCCACCGGAAAGTCGAAGCCGTAGGCGCTCAGGAACGCCCGCACTGTGCCCGCATCTTCGCCGACGTTCACCCCCAACAGGGTGAAGCCCCGCGCCTGATACTGGCGATGATAGGCGTAGAGATCGGGCATCTCGGCCTTACACGGCGGACACCACGACGCCCAGAAATTGACCAGCACGTATTTGCCCCGGAAGTCCGCCAGCGAAATCTCGCCGGACAGGCCCGGCAAGGTGAAGTCCGCGGCGGTCTGACCAGCATTGGCAGTGCCCGTGCTGCCGTCGTCGGCGGTCAGCACGATGACGACAAAGGCGATGGCGACGATCAGCACTGAACCGGCGACGATCAGGCGGGGGTCGAACGGGCGATCATGAGCGCGGCGCTTGTGGCGGGTGGTCCTGGTCATAGAGCTATCCTCGTGAGGGCCATTGTCTCCAATGACATTATAGAACCGGGCCGCCCTCCCCAGAGAGCGTCCCGGCCCCGACTCGCCTTTCCGCACAATCGCGGTCTCAGTTGGAGTGCTCCGGCGTCACCACCGAGGTATAGACCTCGAACGCGGGCGGCTGTTCCAGGTGCTTCTTGACGGCGCACAGTTCAGCGGCGCGAATGACAGCTTCCTTGTACTTCTCCGGGAAACCGGGCGGAAGCTGAATATCCAGCTCGATCTTCTCGATCATGCGTGTGAAGGGGTTGGAATGCATCCGCTGGATGATGCGCATGTTGTCGGTGGGCAGGCCGCGTTGCTGGCAGAAGCTGAGCACATAGATGCCCGCGCAGGTGCCGATAGAGGCCAGGAACAGGCCAAACGGGGCCGGGGCCGAGCCGTCCTGATTGGTGGGGATCACCATGTCGCCGGCGATGGCATCTACGCGCAGGCCACCGGGGAAGACGATTTCCATTTCCATAGGTTGCAGACCCTTTTGTGTTGTGTATGTGAGTGCGGACGATACACTGCTTTCCAGGGAATTAGATGCAGCAACCGCGCAAAGGATGCATGATGCAGTGCGGGATTGCCGGGTGGAGTGTGTATTAGAAGTGTCCTACTTATGCCGAAACGGGTTTGACAAGCACGGTTGAATCAGCGACAATTCTGTCGCACTCGCTCGATAGCTGGACTCCTGTGTGGAGCGTGACGCGATGATAAAAGAGGTTTTGAAAGACGCCGAGGAGCGCATGAAAAGCGCTCTGGCAGTGCTGGAAGACGATCTGCGCGGGATGCGCACGGGCCGCGCTTCGACGGGGCTGGTCGAAAAGCTGGAAGTCGAATACTACGGCACGCCGACGCCGCTCTATCAACTGGCGACGCTGTCTGTACCGGAACCGCAGATGATCATGATCCGCCCGTTCGATAAGTCCTCGCTCAAGACCATCGAACGCGCGATCCTGGCCTCCGACCTGGGCCTGACGCCCAACAATGACGGCACGGTGATCCGCCTGAATATCCCACCGCTGACGCAGGAACGCCGTCTTGAACTGCAAAAGCTGGTGGGTCGGCGCGTGGAAGAAGCGCGCGTAGCCGTGCGCAATGTGCGGCGCAGCGCCATTGACGATCTGCGCGAGTTCGAGAAGGAAAAGCTGATCTCCGAAGACGAGAGCAAACGCGGGCAGGAAGAAGTCCAGAAGCTGACCGACCGCTACATTCAGCTCATCGAAGAGGCCGGCAAACGCAAAGAAGCCGAAATTATGGAACTGTAGAGCGCAACATCCGCCCGGCGCGGTGAGCGCGGAGCACAGCGAGCCAATGGCCAACGAGGTCGTGACCCTGCCGGAGAAAATCCCCCATCATCTGGCCATCATCATGGATGGAAACGGGCGCTGGGCCAAGGCGCGCGGTCTGCCGCGCCTGGCCGGTCACCGTGCCGGGGTGGAAAACCTGCGGCGCATTCTGCGCGCCTGCAGCGAATTCGGCATCAAAATCCTCACCATCTACGCCTTTTCGACCGAGAACTGGGGCCGCCCCGAAGCCGAAGTACGTGGGCTGATGAACATCCTGGAAACGGTCATTGATCGCGAACTCAAACAACTGCACGCCAATGGGGTGCAGTTGCGTCACATCGGTGACCTGGCCGGGTTGTCCGAACCACTGCAAGAGAAAGTGCGCCGCGCCATCGAACTGACGCGCAATAACGACAAGCTCATCCTCAACGTGGCGTTCAATTACGGCGGGCGGCAAGACATCATTCAGGCGATCCGCCGCATCGTGGCGGATGGCGTGCCCGTCGAAGAAATTGACGAGATGCTGGTAAATTATTACCTGTACACGGCGGGGCAGCCCGACCCCGACCTGGTCATCCGCACGGCGGGTGAAATGCGGCTGAGCAACTTCTTGCTGTGGCAGGCGTCCTACGCCGAATACTACGCCACGCCGACGTACTGGCCCGACTTCGATCGCGAGGAGTTGCTGAAGGCCCTGTTTTACTTTGCGCGGCGCGAACGCCGGTTTGGGCTGGTACCACAACCGTAACCGGAGCGCCTGCCTCACGCTTTGCAGCGGGGAATACAGATGCTCAAGACGCGTGTGCTCACCGCAGTTGTGGCGCTGCCTCCTCTGATCGCGGCCATTATCATCGGCGGCTGGGTGTTTGCCGGTGTCGTGCTGGCCGCGCTGCTCATTGGCGGACTGGAATATGTGCACCTGCTGCGGCAGCGCGACTATCAGGCACCCGCCTGGCTGGTGCTAGCGCTGATCGCGCTGCCCGTGCTGGCAGTGTGGTTCGATCACGCTGAATGGCGCGTGCCAGGGCTGGCCCTGCTGCTGATACTGGGCACCGCCTACGACATCTGGGGCGTCGAGCGCGGGCGTCCGGCCCCTCTGGTAGCGTTGGCGCTGGCCGTCTTCGGCGGCATTTACCTGGGCTGGCTGGGCAGCTACCTGATCGCCGTGCGCAAACTGGAAGAAGGCGCATACCTGACCCTGATGCTCTACGGCTGCGTGGCCTTTTCCGATAGCGCGGCGTACTTCGTGGGGCGCGCCTGGGGGCGTCACCGCCTGTCGCCTCACGTCAGCCCCAAGAAGACATGGGAAGGCTACCTCGGCAGCGTGATCGGCGGGGCGATCTTCGGGGCGCTGGCGGGCGGTCTGCCGGATACACAGGTGCTCACCTGGGGACACGGCGCGCTCATCGGACTGCTCATCGGCGCGCTGGGCACGCTGGGCGACCTGGGCATTTCGGCCATCAAGCGGCAGGTGGGAGCCAAGGACTCCAGCAACCTGATCCCCGGTCACGGCGGCATCCTGGATCGCACCGATTCGGTACTGGTGTCGGCGGTCATTGGCTACTACTATCTTGTTTGGTTTGTGTTTTAGCGCATATAATAAAGACAGGGGGCGTTTCAGGTGCAGGAGCGCGATCGAGGTCAGAAACGGCGTCCCTATTTCGTCCAATGCCTTCGACCCGTTATAGTGCCCAAGCGCCCGGCACCTGAAAGACTCGCAGAGCACGGGCAATTGACCGAGGGCCTGCACTGTGCTATATTTGGCAGTGCTCGCTGTTCTAATGCACTCTACTCCTGATTTGCGTGCCCACAGTTCGTGACACTTTCCTGTCCTCAGACGATCTGTTGTAATGACTGGGCGTAAGGTTGGTCCTAGCGTGCCAGCGCGCTCAGAAGGGATTGTTGCCTGCTTAGTCAGATCAATCTATCAGCATGACATTGCAGTGACACGTGTCACTCCATTAACCCCGCTCGGAGATCCCGGAACATGGATATCGCAGAACTCGAAAGACAAACGCTGCAGACCCTGCGCGAAATGGCGCGCGAAGCCAACATCCAGGGCTATAGCCGCCTGAAAAAGCAAGACCTGATCCTGCGGCTGTTGCGCGACAAAGCCGAACGCCAGGGTCATGAGTTGCGCGGTGGCATCCTGGAGATCATTGACGACGGCATTGGCTTCCTGCGCTCCGACCATTATCTGCCCGGCCCCGACGACATCTACGTCAGCCAGACTCAGATTCGCCGCTTCGGGCTGCGCACGGGCGACATGGTCATCGGGCAGGTGCGCCCGCCCAAGGACTCAGAGAAGTACTACGGGCTGCTGCGCGTGGAAGCCGTCAATGGCCTCGACCCCGAACAGGCCAAACGCCGTCCCCGCTTTGATGATCTGACTGCCATCTTCCCCAACGAACGCTACAACCTGGAAACCAACCCGCGCATCCTCTCCACGCGCCTGCTCAACCTGATCGCGCCTATCGGGCGTGGGCAGCGCGGCCTGATCGTCAGCCCGCCCAAAGCGGGCAAGACCACCGTGCTCAAGGAAGTGGCCAACGCCATCAGCGAGAACTACCCCGAAGTGCATCTGATGGTGGTGCTGATCGGCGAGCGCCCGGAAGAAGTCACCGACATGGATCGCTCGGTAGATGCCGAGGTGATCAGCAGCACCTTCGACGAGCCGGTGACCTATCATGTGCGCGTGGCGGAGATGGCGCTGGAACGGGCCAAGCGCCTGGTTGAGTCGGGCCAGCATGTGGTGATCCTGCTGGACAGCATCACGCGCCTGGCTCGCGCCTACAACCTGGTGGTGCCGCCCAGCGGGCGCACCCTCACCGGCGGTCTCGATCCGTCGGCGCTCTACCCGCCCAAGCGGTTCTTTGGGGCAGCGCGTAACGTCGAGGAAGGCGGCAGCCTGACCATCGTCGCCACTTGCCTGGTGAAGACTGGCAGCCGCATGGACGACGTGATCTACGAAGAATTCAAGGGCACGGGCAACATGGAACTGCACCTGTCGCGCGAATTGCAGGAGCGGCGCATCTTCCCGGCCTTCGACATCCTGCAATCGTCCACGCGACGCGAAGAGCTGTTGCTGGGGCCGGATATTCTGCAGCGCGTGTGGATGATGCGCCGGATGCTGGTGCAGATGACGCAGCCTCCGGCCAACTACGACATTATCTCGGCGACCGAAGCGCTGCTCAACCAGCTACGTCACACCGATTCCAACGAGGAATTCCTGGAACAACTGACGCGCGGTTACTGAGCGCTGCGCTCTGGCGGGGCAAAACGCGGGCGACCTGATACAGACACAGGCCGCCCGTTTGTTTGTGAGCGCGGGTCAGCCCGGCAGCAACAGGCGTGCGGCCAGGCCCGCGTAGACGTGCGCGGCAGTCTTGAGATCGTCCAGGCGCACGGCCTCGCGCGGGGTGTGCGCCAGGTTGGGGTCGCCCGGCCCGAAGCCCACCGTCGGGATGCCCGCCTGCCCCATGGTATAGACGCCGTCAGTAGAAAACGGCCAGTGCCCGACCTCCGGCGCACTCCCTCGCGCTGTCTGGATGGTCTGGTAGAGCGCTTCCACCAATGGATGCGCGCGATCCAACACCCAGGCGGGATGGGCCTCCTGAGCGGTGCGCACCACCCCTGTATAAGAAGCCTCGTCGTAGGTGGTGATCTGCACCGTCGCGGGGATATCCTCGCGGCTGATCAGGCTTTCCAGTTGGGCGCGCGCGCCCAGCACCGTCTCGCCCAGGGTCAGGCGGCGATCCAGATAGACCTTGCACTGATTGGGGATGGCATTCAGGCTTGGCCCCTCGCTGTGAATGGCGGTGACAGCGACCGTCCCCGGCCCCAGGAAGGGGTCTTTGGGCAGGCTATCGGCCAGCAACTGCACGGCGAAGACCAGGCGGGCGGCAGCGTAGATGGCGTTCTGGCCCAGGTGCGGCTGACTGCCGTGCGACGAGCGCCCGCTCACTACCACCTTGAACATCACCCGCCCGCGCTGCCCGCGGCTGATGTGCAGGTTAGTTGGCTCGCCCAGCACCACATAGTCGGGCCGCAGGCCGTCTTCTTCGACAATATAGCGCATGGCCAGCCCTTCGCAGGGTTCTTCCTGCACCACGAAGGCCAGCACCAGCCGCCCTTGCAATTGGTCGGCGAAGGGCAGCAACTGCCGCGCCCCATAGACCATGCTGGCCAGCGCACCCTTCATATCCACTGCGCCCAGCCCGTGCAGCGCCCCATCAGCGATCGTGCCTGCATAGGGGGGATAGGGCCAGCTTTCGGGCGCGCCGGGGGCCACCGTGTCCATGTGCGCGTTGTAGAGCAGGGTGGGGCCGTCGCCCCCGCCCAGCGTGACGATCACGCTGCCCATCGCGTTGACGCGCACATCGCTGAAACCCAGTGCGCGCAAATGCTCCACCAGCAGCGCCGCCAGGTCGCCTTCCTGCGTGGAGAGGCTGGGAGTCTGCACCAACTGCTGAGCGAAAGCGTAGAGTTCCTGCGCGGTTACCCATTCCAGGGCCAGGTCGCGAATACGTTCACCAAAGCTGTTCAAGGCTAGGCTGCTCCATGGGCAAAGAGTACCTTGGGGATGGTGCGCAGGATGATCTGCAAGTCCAGCCCCAATGACCAGTTCTCAATATAGTAGATATCGAGCAGACACATTTCTTCGAAGGGCACTTCGCTGCGCCCGCTGACCTGCCACAGGCCGGTCAGGCCGGGCAGGACGCGCAGGCGCTGCCGGTGCCAGGGTTCGTAGAGCGCCACTTCCTGCGGCACCGCCGGACGCGGCCCCACCCAGCTCATTTCACCGCGCAGGATGTTCCAGATTTGCGGGACTTCATCTATGCTGAAGCGGCGAATCCAGCGCCCGACGCGCGTCACCCGCGGGTCATTGACCAGTTTGGGATGGCGCGGGTCTTCGCCTGTCTGCCGGATCAGGTCGGCGTGCATCTTCTCCGCGTCCACCACCATCGAGCGGAACTTGTATACCTTGAAGGGCTTTCCGTTCAGGCCAACCCGTTCCTGGGTGAAGAAGATCGGCCCCGGTGTGTCGAGCCGGATGGCCAGGGCAATGACCACCGTGATGAGCAGCGCCAGCGGTAGCGCGAGCAGCACCAGGATAAGGTCGAGCGCGCGCTTGGCGATACGGTTGCCGGGGCTGAAACGCGCTTCGCCATTGAGGCCCAGCAGGGGAATGCCGCCCAACATCTCGACCTGCACCTGGCTCAGGCTCAGTTCGAACAGGTCGGGCACGGTGCGCACCTTGACGTGCTTGCGTTCGCATTCGCGCACGATGCTCAGAATCTTGCGCTGCACATGCCACGGCAGGGTGATGATCACCAGGTCTACTTTGTGTTCGTCAATCAAGCGCGGCAGGTTGTCCAGGCCGCCCAGGGCGGGCACGCGCCCCAGGTCGTTCGCGCCGCGCTCCGGATCGTCGTCCACAAAGCCGACGACCTTATAACCCAGGTCGGGCCGGGCGACCAGAGTCTGCAGCACCGACAGGCCCACGCTCCCCGCGCCGACAATCAACACGCGCTCCACCCCAATACCGCGCCGACGCAGATGATCGCGCAGCAGGCGCAGGGCCAGCCGCCATGCCCCCAGCAGCAACACCACCAGGGCCGCCGCCTGGATGATCAGCAGACGGGAGAACACCAGCGGGCGCAGCAGAAAGCTGATCGCCATCACGATCACCGCGGCGTTGGTGGCGCTGTTGGCGATGGCGAAGACCTCGTCCCACCAGGTGCGCGTGCGCCGCTCGCGGTAGAGCCTGGCGCTGTGATTGAAAGCCAGGATCAGCGCCACAAAGATCAGCGTGTAGGGCCAGTACGGGGAGAATGGCGCGTCGTTGGCTTCGTCCACCGGCTGCAGGAACTGTACCTCGTAGCGTAGATAGTACGAGAACAGGAACGCCGCCGTCACCAGCAGGGCGTCGCCAAGGGGGAGTAACCAACGAGGCCATTTGAAAGGCGTGTCATCCATACGAGTCATCAGTCTTGAGTTTGGAGTTTTCAGCGATCAGCGTTCGGTTTCCAGCGTTCGTCTGACGTAGAGCAGATCGCCTCTATCCTCATCCATCAGCCCTGCGCGCAGCGAACATCGCCCACTGAAAACTGTTCTCTGCGCGCCGATCACTGATCACCCTTCTCTCCTAAAGCACGGCGATAACTGGCAACCGTCTGCGCCGCCGTCTGCGCCCAGGTGAAGCGGGCGGCGTGCGCCAGACCGCGCGCGCTCGCCTCCACCCGCCAGCCAGGATCGGCCAGGACGCGCTCCAGAGCCGCCGCCCAGGCGTTCACATCATCGGGCGGCAGGCGTAGCCCCCCCTCGCCGACGGCCTCCGGCAGCGACGACACGTCAGATACCAGGGCGGGCGTCCCGCAGGCCAGCGCTTCCAGCACGGGTAGCCCGAACCCCTCATAGACGGAGGGGTAGACCAGAGCCTCGGCGGCATTGTACCACCAGGGTAACTCGTCCGCCGGTACGTAGCCGGGCAGCAACACCGCATCCGCCAGATTGTGCGCCGCGATGGTTGCGTCAAGGGCGCTGTCCATCCAGCCCCTGGCTCCGGCCAACACCAATGGCACTGCCTGGTGCTGCGAAGCGGGCAACTGCGCATAGGCGCGCAGCAGTACGGGTAGATTTTTACGCGGTTCGAGCGTGCCGACAAATAACAGGAAACGCTGGGGTAGGCCCTTGCGCGTCCGGAAGGCCTCTACCTCGGCCCGCGGCAGCGGTCTGAACTGCTCTCCGACGCCCGGCGCGGCTACGTCAATGTGTTCGGCGGGCAAGCCGAAGGTCTGCACCAGGTCGCGGGCGGTGCTGTGCGAGATGGCGATGACGCGCCGCGCCCGCCAGCACGATCGCCGCACGAACAGCCGCAAGTACCAGCGCCGCGCCGCTGGCAGCCGGTCGGGATAGTGCACAAAGCTCAGGTCATAGACCGTCACGACCGACGGCACATGGCTGAGCACGGGCGTGACGAAAGCCAGGGCATGTGTCAGGTCCGGTTGTGCAGCCCGCAGCGCGAAGGGCTGAATGAACTGTTCCCACAGGATGCGGCGCAAGGGGTGTTCGGTGTTCCAGGCCGCCCGCCGGATCGTCAGCCGTTCCTGGTCAGCTAGCTGTGCCTGTGCGCCAACGAATACTGTATAGGAAAAATCAGGCACGGCATCGGGCAGGGCGCGCAGCAAGTTAGCGATATAGCCGCTGATCCCCGCGCTGCGGTAACCGGCCTGGGCAGAGAGCAAGTGCGCGTTCAGGCAAATATGACGGCGCATGGCGCGCATTATACCAGAAAAGTGGCGGGGGATGGGTCACAGATATGCGCAGGGTGCAGGCAAAAGTTGTCAGCGACTTTGCCCGGCCCGATGGCCCTCATCCCCCGGCCCCTTCGCCCGCGCTGCGGGCGAAGGGGAGCACTCGTGCGCGAGAGACAGGGAGTTCCCTCTCCCTCACCGGGGCTGAGAATCCAACCACTCATCAGAGCGCAGGTTGCAGCGTCAGGACAGCGATCTCCGGACGGCAGCCGAAGCGCAACGCCAGCCAGCCTGTCCCCGTGCCCACGGTGACAAAGAGCTGCAGCCCGCCGATGGTGTACAGCCCTTGCGGATAGGCTTTGCCACCGCGCGGCAACACCGGCGGTCGTAGCCCCGGCAGCCGCACCTGTCCGCCGTGCGAATGCCCGGAGAGTTGCAACACCACGCGCGGATCAGCGGCAGCACGCGGCGCAAAGTCCGGCGCATGAGAGAGCAGGATCGTCGCCCGGCCAGGCGGCACATCGCGCAGCGCCATCTGCAGGCTGGGCGCGCCGTGAATCATGTCGTCTATCCCCGCCAGAGACAGCGCCGCCGAACCCCGCGGCAACGTGTGCGCCGCGTTGACGAGCAGGCCGATGCCCGCCCTGTCCAGCATGGCCGCCACCCGCCCCGCCCCGACCATATAGTCGTGATTGCCCAGCACGCCCCACACACCATCCGGCGCACATAGCCCCCCCAGCAACTCGCTGCCAGTGCGCAGACTATCGCGTCCGCCGGTAACAAAATCGCCGGTGATGACGATCAGATCGGGGCGCTCGCGGTTGGCTGCGGCAATGACCCACGGCAGGCGCGCCTCGTTCATGCGCACGCCCAGGTGAAGGTCCGACAGATGAACGATGCGGTATCCTGCAAACTCGGTGGGCAAGCCGGGGATGCGCACTGTCAGGCGGGTGATGCGCAACCAGCGCGTTTCGACCTGCCAAGCGTAGCCCACCAACGCCAGCGCCAGCCCTGTCAGCAAAGCCACCATGCGGGGATGCTCGCGCAGGGTGCCGTCAACCGAGGTAAATGTGAATGGCATCGCCGTCTTCGTCGTCTACGTGAATCGCAATAGGTTCAGAGGGAGGATGGTCGTGCAGCGCTCCGAGCAGGCTTCTGGTCAGGGCCAGATACTCGGCAGCCTCGCGCCCGGCCAGGCGATCCACCAGAGGATGGGCAAGCGCCAACCCCCACGCGGCCAACTGCGTGGGCAGGGGCAGGCTGAACACGATCTTCGGCCCATGGCGGGGGATAAAGCGCAGGTGCAACCACGGCGACCACTGGCTCAGCCACCCCACCGCGACCAGCAACACCGCCATGACCAGGGCAACCCAGGCCAGGATCATCAGCCAGGGGCTGCTCACCGTTGAGATGCACAGGGTGGCCAGCACCAGCAGAATCACCCCAGCCAGGAAAGGGATTTCCCAGTAACGGCGAAAGCGCGCCATCGGCGGCGCTATGTCGCGCACGGGACCGGGGCGCACCAGAATGTCCAGCAGCCGCTCGGCCTCCTCAACCGTCAGGCGACCTTGTGCCACCATCTCCAGCACATACAGGCGTTCGTCGTCAGTCATGATCCGCCATGAACAGGCGCTACAGGCCAGCCAGCAACAGGAGCAGGAAGATCAACCCCACCAGCCAGGTAATCAGGATATTGGGATCCATCGCACAGCCTTCGCGTTCCACTCGACAGCCAGGCACAGACGCCCTGAGCATACCGCAGACAGACGGGGCTGGTCAATCGGACTCACGAGTCTCCTTCTCTATGCCCAAATGCGCTACAATCATGTTTGCTGCCGTTCTGCGATGTTGCTGGTCGAATTCCAGAGCGTGCTATGCACTTCCTGCCCTCAACCCCGCACTGTGGGCGAAGAAGAACGCGCGCGACCGAAGACAGGTCTCCTTGTCCCACGATGCAGTGGCGTGGGAACAGAGGCAAGAGGGAGAAAAAGAAGTGCGCGAAGTCCATAGCAGCAGCCTCCAGTCTCTAGATTCCTGACTCCTAACCCGCCATGGCCGAATACACGCCCTCCGAACATATCCAGAGCATTCTCGACAACCTGCCCGCCGAGCCAGGCGTCTACCAGATGATCGATCCCAACGGGGCGATCATCTATGTGGGCAAGGCCAAGAGTTTGCGCAACCGCGTGCGCAGCTACTTTCAGCCGAGCAATCACGACCCCAAGGTGCTGCGCATTCGGCACGACACCGCCGACATTCAGTTCATCCTCACCGGCGACGAGTTGAAAGCGCTCATCACCGAGGCAGAGCTAATCCGCGTGCACAAGCCGCGCTACAACGTCCTGCTCAAGGACGACAAGCGCTATCCCTATATCCGCGTGACGACCGGTGACGCCTTCCCCACGGTCGAGATGACGCGCCGCATAGACCGCAGCGACGGGCATCGCTACTTCGGCCCCTTTACCTCGGCGGGGGGCGTGCGCGAGACGCTCGACGTGCTGCGCCGCGCTTTTCCCTACCTGACCTGTGACCGCGAGATCACCGGCCAGGACAAACGCGCCTGCCTCTATTACGACATCAAGCTGTGCGGTGCGCCGTGCATTGGTGCGCAGACCCGCGAGGAGTATTGGGAGAACATCAACGGGCTGATGCGTGTGCTCTCCGGTCACGCCGAAGAAGTGCTGGCCGACCTGCGAGCACAGATGGAAGCGGCGGCGGAAGCGCTCGACTTCGAGCGGGCGGCAATCCTGCGCGATCGGGTGAAGGTCGTGGCGCAGATCGCGCAGCGTCAGCGGCTGGTGGCAGACATAGACGCCGACCAGGACGTGATCGCCTTCGCCCAGCAGGGCAGCGACGCCGTCGTGCAGATGTTCCTCATCCGCAATGGACGCCTGATCGGCAGCGAATACTTCGCCCTCACCGGTTCCGAAGACACCGCCGCAGAAGACATCGTCGCCAGCTTCCTGACACAGTTCTATCAGGAGGCCACCGACATCCCGCGCGAGGTGGTGCTGCCCGCGGAGGTGAGCGAGGCCCGCATCATCGAGCAGTGGCTGCGCGACAGGCGCGGCGGCAAGAAGGTGAAGCTGATCGTGCCCCGACGCGGCAACAAGCGCGAACTGGTGCAGCTCGCCGCGCAGACCGCCGCCGAAAAGCTGCAAATCCTGCGCGCGCAGTGGGAATCCGACACCGTCAAACAGGAGACGGCGCTGCGCGAAATCCAGGAGGCGCTGAGTCTGCCCCGCCCGCCCAACCGCATCGAGTGCTTCGACATCAGCACCACGCAGGGCACAGCCATTGTCGCCAGCCGGGTGGTCTTCGCCCAGGGAGTACCGCGCAAGAGCGAATATCGCCGTTTCAATATCCGCACGGTGGCACACGAAGGGTCGGATGACTATCAGTCTATGCGCGAGGCGCTCACCCGCCGCTTCCAGCGCTACACCGATGCCGTGGCGAATCCCCTGCCGGTCGAGCCGGGCAAGCAGGATCACGACGAGACGTGGCGCTTGCTGCCCGACCTGCTGATCGTGGACGGCGGCAAAGGGCAACTGAGCGTGGCGGTGGAGGTGCTGGCCCAGTTCGGGCTGACAGAGCGCGTGCCGGTGTGTGCGCTGGCCAAGCAATTTGAGGAAATATTCGTGCCGGGCCGCGCCGAGTCCATCTTGCTGCCGCGCCGCAGCGAGGGGCTGTACCTGCTCCAGCGCGTGCGCGACGAGGCACACCGCTTCGCCATTACCAGTCACCGGCAGCGGCGCAACAAAGCGGGCTTGGCCAGTCAGCTTGAGGAAGTGCCGGGGATCGGCCCGCAGCGACGCAAGGCGTTGCTGAAGGTGTTCAACCGCGACATCGAGGCCATCCGGCGGGCCAGCATCGAGGAACTGACTGCCGTGCCCGGCATCACCCGCCAGATTGCCGAAAACCTCAAAGCGGCCCTGGGGGAGTGAAACAGAGCGTATAATGGACTCACAGACCGTTTGAAAGCCTCACCTTCGGCCTTCTCTTCATGCATAGAGAAGGGGAATGAGCACAGAATTAAGCTCCTTCTACGCGTGTGGAGAGGGAATTTAGGGGGTAAACCTGCCGAGCAGAAGTTTTCAATTGAGTCTCTCAGCCAGATGCGGGAGGGCGCTATGGGTGAAAAATCGCTGGAGCGGCAAATCACCGACGAGATACGCGAGCTTGATCCCCAGCAACAACGCCAGGTGCTCGAATACGTGTTGAGATTGAGAGCGCAATCGAAGTTGTCAAGTTGGTTGGAACAGGCCAGAGTCTTCCGCGGACAGTTGCGGGCGCAGGGTATTTCTGGCGTTGAGGTCCAGGGTAGCCTGGATGAAGTCCGTCAGGAGCGACTCGATGACATCCTGGGCAGTCGTTGACGCAGGCGTTCTTCTGGCAACCGTTCTAGTGAACGAGTCGCTGAGTCACCAGGCCGACGCATTGCTACAAGACTGGATTGAGCAAAGTGTGATGCCCGCAGCGCCAGCGCTTCTGCAGTACGAGATAGTCGCTGTGATCCGCAAACATGTTCACCGAGGAACGTTGTCTCCTGAACAGGGCCAACGGGCTTGCGAACTGCTGTTGGCCTATCCCGTGCGGCTGCTTGCAAGCGACGTGCTGATACGTCGGGGCTATGAACTGGCCACTCATTTTGGTTTTCCTACGGCTTATGACTCGCAGTATATAGCTGTAGCTGAGCATCTTCAATGTGATCTCTGGACTGCCGACCGCCGTTTATTCGCTGCTGTCCAGGATCAGTTGCCTTACATTCACTGGCTGGGCGACTACCCTCTGTCTTAAACCTGGCATCATTCGCCAGATTGCCGAAAACCTCAAAGCGGCCCTGGGGGAGTGAGGCACGGACACGGCAAGCCCCCTGGCGTGGCAACGCAATTGGGCAAAATAGACTAACTCCCCTTCGGCTCGATTCGTTACAGTGGAGTATCGGCACGTTCCTTTTTCTTGGCCGAGAGGAGAGACTGACTTTGGACTGGCACCGTTACCAGCCGCCGCTCGACGTAGCGGCTATTCTGGACGCCTGCCCGCGCGTCATCCCTGTCAACAGCGCGGATGAATTGCTCGAACTGGCCTGCGGTGGGCCGAATAGCGACTCCTACGAAGTGGCCCACGACATACCCGGCCTGGGACGGTATGTCGAGGCTACGGTCATGCGGGTGCGTAACGGGATCGCCGTCAACTACACCGATCCCTACATGCGGCGGCGCGATCCCGATTGTCTGGTAGTAGGTGACGACTGCCCTACCGACAAGGACACCTTTCAGCGGCGCTTCGGGCGCGATTTCGCCACTGTGCGCCAGGAAGCCTTCGACTGGCTCAAGGGCCAGGAACTGGTGGTCTTCGCCTTCGTGGCGGGCAAGGCGGGCATGGGCCTGCATGCCCTGGCGATCGCACCCGCCAACGCGGGCTTCTTCGCCTTTGGGCTGGCGTTGCTGCAAGGCATCCTCCCCCTCGACCAGCTCCCGGCGGATTTCTCGCCGCGGGCGATCATCTATGTCGTGCCGCCCTTCCGGCACACGCATTTTGCAGGCAGGCAGGTGGTGGTGCACAACCGGGTGTCGGGACTGCACGAGATGTTCTCCTTCAACCTCTATCCGGGGCCGAGCGCCAAGAAGGGCGTCTATGGTATGTTGCTCGACCTGGGCGAGCGTGAAGGATGGGTGACTGCACATTGCTCGACGGTACAGGTGATCACGCCTTATGACAACGTGGTGACCATCATGCACGAAGGGGCCAGCGGCGGCGGCAAGAGCGAGATGCTCGAACAGGTGCACCGCGAACCCGACGGACGCCTGCTGCTGGGCGAAAACCTGGTCACTGGCGAGAAGCGCTATCTGGAAATTCCGCGCAGTTGCGAGCTGATACCTGTCTGCGACGACATGGCGCTGTGTCACCCCGCCGTGCAGGGCAACAATAGCAAACTGTGGCTGATGGACGCTGAAGAAGCGTGGTTTGTGCGCGTCAATCACATCAACTACTATGGCGCGCATATGCCCCTGGAACGCCTGACCGCGCAACCTGCCGCGCCACTGCTCTTCCTCAACATTGATGCCGTGCCTGGCGGACGCGCTCTGATCTGGGAACACACTCAGGACGCGCCCGGCAAGCCTTGTCCCAACCCGCGCGTCATCGTCCCCCGGCATATCGTCCCCAATGTGATCAACGGGCCGGTGAGCGTAGACGTGCGCAGTTTCGGGGTGCGCACGCCTCCCTGCACCCGCGAGAAGCCCAGCTATGGCATCATCGGCCTGTTTCATCTGCTACCGCCCGCACTGGCCTGGCTGTGGCGACTGGTCGCGCCGCGCGGCCACGAAAGCCCCAGCATCGTGGACACGGTCGGCCTGAGCAGCGAAGGAGTCGGTTCTTACGGGCCGTTCCTGGTGGGGCGGCAGGTCCCCCAGGCCAACCTGTTGCTGGAACAGTTCGCCACTTACAAGCGCACCCGTCATGTCTTGATTCCCAATCAACACATTGGGGCCTGGCGTGTGGGCTTCATGCCCCAATGGATCGCTCGCGAATATCTGGCCCGCCGTGGCGGAGCCAAGTTCAAGCCGGATCAGATTCGTCAGGCCCGCTGTCCTCTACTGGGCTATACCCTGCACCAACTGCACGTCGAAGGGCGCATGGTCGCCCGCTGGTTCCTGCAGGTGGACACGCAACCTGAAGTCGGCGAAGAGGCCTACGATCAGGGGGCGCAGATTCTCTACAACTTCTTTCGCCAATGCCTGGTGCCCTACCTGCAAACTGACCTGCACCCTCTGGGGCGGCAGATCATCGAATGTTGCCTGGACGGTGGGCGTCTGGAGGACTACGAAGCGCTCATCCCAGGCGAGTGAGCGCCTGGATTGCAGGTTGAGCATCCGCCCACAGTGCCGCAAGACGGCCTGCCGAGACTCAGCGAGCATAGAGAAAAGTGCCCCTGGGAAAACTCTGCGCTCCTGCGTCTCGGCAATTTCAAAACCCTTGCTCTGCTGGAAGATATAACGAAGGCAGGGCGCCCCGCCCTCGACCTGAATTCATTCTATGTTTTGTCCTTTGGGCTGCACTGCGCCAGCATCACGAGCAACCCCGAGGCGCATTGCGCTCCCGCATCTAGATGTCCCTTCAGCAGAGGGTGTGTGCAAAGGTTGACAGCGACTTCGCTGCGCCCGATGGCCCTCATCCCCCGGCCCCTTCGCCCGCGCTGCGGGCGAAGGGGAGCGCTCGCGCGACAGACAGTAAGTCCCCTCGCCC
>OGCI01000147.1_pt1 | contig 89557 bp, 71 predicted proteins | sample 1570021 | NCBI WGS metagenome assembly OGCI01 (sample SAMN06264664, study PRJEB24512) | hot springs metagenome | isolation source: Hot spring water | place: South Africa: Tshipise | collected 2015-06-21
GCGAAAGTGGATGCTCTCCGATCCAGCAGGGATCTCAGGCGCCAGGTAGGCGACCGTTTTCACTTTGTCTCCCTTTTGGGGTTGCAAGGGTAGGTCAGCGCTCTGTAAGAAGGGTGTGTCGGGTGAGAAGAGATCGAAGAACGGTGCGTGGCATCGTCCGAATTGCTGGATGGGGTCGGGTGGGAAGGCACCCTGTCCGAGCAGCTTGTGCAGGTCGTTCAGTTGTCTGGGGTCAAAGATGGCCTGCAAGATGGCCGTCAGCAGGCGGCGAATGCCCACTTCGACCAGGGGTGAGATCTCGGTGATCGCAGTGTAGCGATGCGCCTGGAGCAAAGCATCCGCAATGCTATAGCGCGTCTGGTTGCCTTTGGCGTCTTCCAGGGTGATCCAGGGTTCATACCAGAGATTGAAGGAAGGCTGTTCCTCGGCTGGTGTTGTCATATCTGTTTATCCTCCTTATGTTTCTCGCTCGATCACCAGTCCCAGAGTGGGATCCAATGAAAAGATGACCTTTTGGACGTAGGCACACCCTTGGTGCAGCCAGAGTGGGATACATGAACGGAGCAGGGGCGCCTCTTTAAGAAGCGGTGGCAAATTTGAGCGCAGGGATTTCAGCGCCCCGACGGCATCCGCCCGGCTCACCCGCAGGCTGCGGCGCAACAATCGCAGCTGGACATCGCGCGTGGGAGGTCGGTCAAGCGGCAGCCATCCCTCATCTGCTGTGGCGCGGGCATGGGTAGCAGAAGCAAGATCAGCCGCATTCAGTTCCAGCGGGATCACCGTGACACTCTCCTCGGTCAGACGGGTATGAGCCGTGATCCAGGCGCTACCACTTTCGTCCTCCTCGAACAACCACGCACGGGCTATTTGGGCGCAAAGCAGTGCCTCAGGATCTTGGGGCGTCGGTAGCAGGCGCAGATTGGCTTCTTGCGATGCCATCTGCTGTTTCTTCTCCAGCTCTTTCCAATCGCGTGCCAGGCGTGTGTCATCCCCGGGCGGGGCATTGGCTCCGTAGAGTGCTTCGATCAGTGCGCGATAGTCGCGGGGCAGGATGATGGCATGGCGCGCGCATAACAACCGCCAAGTGTAACGCAAATGATATGCGGCGTAAATACATGCGTCAACAGCAATGTCGAGCTTGCCGGAGTCGTTCAGCGGAGCATTCACGTAGAGCACGGGTTGAGAGTGTGCTGCCGGCCGTGCCCTTGCGTGGCGATGCAGGCGTCCGGCGCGCTGAAGGATGAGGTCGACCGGGGCCAGATCGGAGATCATCACGTCGAAGTCCAGATCCAAGCTCTGCTCCAGAACCTGGGTGCCCACCACAATGCCTTGTTTGGGACGTTCACCCCCCTTGCCATATCGCTGTACCAGCTCTTGCTCGCGTTGCTGGCGCTCTTCCAGGGGATACTGGGCGTGCAGCAACGAGCGTTGTACCTCGCGTGGGGCAAAGCTTTCCAGCGCGCGGAAGATTTGTTGGGCACGCGCCACCGTGTTGGTGATCCAGCAGACGCATCCCCCGTCCTTGACCAGCTGGAGCAACTGATGTGCTTTCTCTTGCTCGTCTCCGTCTCTGAGGTGCAAGTGTTTCAATATGATGTGGCGTTCTGGCTGGGAAGCGCCAGTAGGTATGGCATACCTCGAGTTGCGATTGCCGACGTACAAGAGGGGATAGGCGTTGCCGAGCGTCTCGAGCTGGTTGCAGTCACAGCCATAGGCACACACCAGCCGGTTGCGCTGGCGGCGGGGCAGAGTAGCAGACAGGAGGATAACCGAGCTACCCAGCACACTCAGCCAGCTCAATAGGCGCTCCACAACGCAGGTCATATAGGTATCGTAGGCATGCACTTCGTCGAAGATGACCACTTTGCCGGCCAGTCCGAGGAGGCGTAGCGTCCCATGTTTCACGTTGAGTGCGGCGAGTTCTGCCTGATCCACTGTGCCGACACCGAAGGGAGCCAGCAGACTTCGCTTGAGCGGTGCGAACCACTCTAGGAGGGCACGTTTCTCCTCTGGGTCCCCTTCATCCGGGAGTTCGACGCGCAGGTCGTCCTCTACCAGATAGGCTTGGCCGTGTACCAGTTTCACATGAGAGGGAAGGTTGAGATGTTCGTTGAGGTAATGCTGCACGCGTTGGAACATCTGGTTGCTGGTGGCTGTTGTGGGTAGCGCGTAGTACATTTCATCCGTGTCCTGCGCGCTGTGGGCGATGCGGTGAGCGAGCGCCAGAGCTGCCTCGGTCTTTCCCTCGCCGGTGGGTGCCTCAATGATGGCCAGGCAGGGTGCAGCCAAAACCTCCTGAGGTACTTGATCGATGGCGGCTTGGACGGGGCGAGGAGATGTCCAAGATGGGAATAGGGTAGTGAAGCGAGGTGGCGTAGTGCTGAGTGTATGCTGGGAGAAGCCGGCTGCCTGCACTGCTTTTTCTGCATAGTGCTGGCTCTGGATAACATACTCCTCGGATGGCATGTCAGCGCAGAGGGGGAAATGACGCGTGTCCGAAGCAAGCCAATCACATAAAATGGCAAAACCGGTCAATAACAATGTCGCTCCGGTGCAATGGTATGGGGGGTCGATTGGCTGCTCGGTCCCATCGCCCACCAGCAGTTCGTACAGCAGCTCTGCAGCTTGCAGGCGCATCTTGGCCCATTCCGAAGGCTCGTAGCATGCCAGTCTGGTATTTGTCCTCGACACATCATCTGGTATCAGATAGCGTCCGTGGTGTCCTCCAATCACATTGGCGCACACCCGTTTTGTCTGCGGGTCAAGGTTGTGTACGAGGAAGGGTTGCACATTCTCAACAAAGGCCTGACCGATATGTGTATGGAGAATATTCGGATCGGAAGGCCATCCTTTGAAGCTAAAGCCTTCTTGGAGCATACGTTGACGTTGTTCTTCTGAGGAGCCTTGGAAGGCGGCGGAAATCTTGCCGATATCGTGCAGCGCGACAAGCCAGGAGATCCAATTGGACAATCCATCCGTGGACAAGTCCACGCCCAGCACACATCCCAGCGCCCGTCTCCAGCGCGGTGAGCTTTTTTTCAGGAGCTGCTGGGCAACGTGGCCGGCATCCAGCATGTGATAGAGGACGGGATGAAATTGATGGGGGGTTGTTCCACTCTTGCCCCAACAGCGCATGATACGAGTAGGAAAGACATCAGGCTGGTCATCAGTGGATGGTTCACTCACGCTAGCCTCCTCGTAATGTTACACGCGTCCGCTTCTTTCTCCATTATATCATAGGGCAGTGCAGCATATCCTCACTCGAGGTAGATTTCTGCCATTCTGCCGACTTCCTGGGTCACCATGCGCCGAAGTTCGGATGGTGCTAGCACCTCGGCGTGCCCACCATAGCTCATTACCCATCGCTTGACTTCGTCCAGCCCTCCACAATGCATACGCAAGATCAGACTACCATCCGATAGCTCTTCGATCTGTTGCGTGGCGTGCCACTGGCGCTCACGGATCCAGCGCGCCTGATAGGCGTCAAAGCGGATGGCAATGTCATACTCTTCGCCCAGAGTGCTGAGGAATCCTTTTGTCAGGTAATCGTGTGCGCAAAATGTAGCATCTGGTTCGAAGGTGTTGTCCAATACCTGCCAGCGCTCGATGCGGCTCAGATGAAAGTTGCGCACTTGTTGCCGCATGTGGTCATAGGCCACTAGATACCAGTCGCCACGCACATTGTAGAAATGGTACGGATCCACAACGCGTTCTGTGCGCTCTCCACGGCTGGCAGTGTAGTAGGTCATTCGGACTTGGCGACGCTCCCGGATGGCACGATCGAGCTCCAGCACCAGCTGAACGTCGATTGGCACGGTGGCGCCGGCGCTGATTGTGTAGTGCTTTGTCAGTTCTTGAGTGTCTACTTGCACGTGCTGGGGCAGGTACAGCACCAGCTGATCCAGAGCATGGCGCAGGAGCGATTCAAAGTGGGTGCCCAGATACTGACGCAAGACCGCCTGTCCTAAGAAGAAAGCCAGTAGCTCACCTTCGCTCACCATAATCGCTGGCAACATCCATGTGTCATCTGCGTAAATCCAACCTTTGTGTTCAGTGTCGTACACGATGGGTGCACCCAGCCGGTCTACTAGGAAAGCGCGATCTTCGTAGATGGTGCGCCTGGAAACCTCAAAACGCTCTGCCAGTTGAGCCGCTGTCGGGTAACGTTTCGCTCTGATTTCCTGGTCTATGTGGATAATTCGTTCCAATCGCGTTGACATCCCGTTGTGCCTCCTGTCTTGCTACAGTCTAGCTCTGCAAGATGCTGTCCACGTGCACAACCATTCTGTGCCAGCTCACACTGTCGCTGACTTGATATAGTGCATCCCTCCGGACACTCCAGGCATTCGGAGGGATGCGCAATGCTGCTTGAGATATGCCGATGCAGTCATCACCGGTCTCTTGCGTTGAGGCGGTTGTCACTCCAGTCGCTGGTAGCGGCGCATCGAGGCACGCGCCAGCCCGGTTGATGACTGGCGTGAGTGGCCGTTCTCTGCGGGAAACGCCACCATGTGGACCACTGTCTCCTGGTACACCAGTGCCGAACCCTCCACCTTGTTGCCACTCAGACGCAGATCTTTGCCCAGACCCAGCGAGGGGAAAATCTCTGCGTCGGCGTTGCCCAACGTGTCCAGGAAGGCAGTCACTACTTTCTCGGTGGCCGCGTCGCAGGAAGACAGGTCTAGGGCGTCCAGCGCATAGCTGCGCACCAGCTTGTTCCACAAGCGCTTGGCAGTGTTAGCCTGGTCGAACACATCCAGCCCGACCAGCCGCCCACCCATGGCAACCGCCATTCCCACAGCCCCCTCGACCGGACAAAAGGCGCGCTCGTACTCGGCCAGCGAAACAGTCTTGGCGCGATAGATGTCGTGCATCGCTCCGGTGTGCGACCGCGTGCCCATCTCAGCTGCCCGGTGCGCAATGTTGTCCTACACTGCGCCCTGGTCAGCGACCGGACGGTCCCAGCAGCGCAATGAGGCGTACACTTGTCGGGTGGTCTCCTGTCTCAGCGCCATGTAGACCGCCTCGCCGGCATCGAAACGCTCACTCACCCGATGCCAGCGGCCATGCTCCACGCAGGTCACCGGCAGGTTGACCTCACTGTGGGGCGCAATGAGGAAGCTGGCGTTCACCATACGGTTCTGCTTGCCACCGACAACTTCCTCCCCACCCAACACCAGCACAGGATCGGCCGAGTGGTTGATCAGCCACAACTCGGGCACCATGGCCGCCGGCTTCTCCCGCACCTCAACCGAGCCATCCGCCAGCGCATCGGCCAGGACACGGTAGCGCAGCGGGCTGACCAGCTGACTCAGGAGCGGGAAAAGCGTCACGGCGTGAAAGTGGACTCCTTTGCCGGGTTCCAGATGGGTCACACAATGGTGAATCACAGAATGCATAGATTGGTTCTCCTTCCTCTTGATGGATCTAAAGATAGCCCCCTCAATAAATGATCGATAAATGATCTCCAGGTCTCCCGCTGCGAACATCACCGACGCATCTCGCTCAGGATCGCCCTCGCCACACGCACCAACAGGTCAGTCAGCTGCCGATAGCGCTCGTAAATGGGACGCTCCACGGAGAGCGTGATGCCTTGTGCCAGATTCCATCGCACAGGTGGCTCCTCACTCTCCTCACTGGATCGCCGCATAGCAGGGCAGTACATTGACATTGGCTCCAATGCTGATTCAGGTTCAGGCCGCGGAGGAAGGCGACGTTCATACTTATACAGCGCGCTTCGGCGTTCTGAGGCTGACAACAGATCTGTGTCGTCGTGGTTCATCAGCATGGCCAGATAATCGCGCGGCCTGCCTTCTTGTTTGGCATCCTCACGGCGCCTCCGCCGCGCTTCCTCCTCCTCCACCAATACCTGCAGTTCGTGTCGTGATAGACCTGCCAGCCGCTCCCGAATCTCGTCCAATGGCACCCGTCGCTCCACCAGGCAACGCACCAGCCGCAAGCGCAGGAGATGCTCTTCACCGTAGGATACCTTTCTGCCCCGCGCACCCGGCGACGGAAGCAGGCCCTCCGCAATGTAGTAGCGGATGGTGCGCACAGATACCCCGGTCATAGCCGCCAGCTCATAGATGCTGAGCTGAAGATCACCTCTCTCGCTCACGCTTCCATTATATCACAGTTACAGTGTCACTGTCAATACTTCTGCAAGCGAATTTTCCTCTTTTTTTCTGATTTCGTCCGCAAGTGGTCAGAAGAGGGTGGCAAGGCGCAAGATGCACGCAAAGCTCTCGGCGAAATTCATCTTGAAAACCTCTTGCATGTTGCGCCAGTATGTGGTATCATATTATGGAAAGTCCTTTATCTGACTTCGGACGCAGTATTGCACGGCAGCTTGATAAGCGCATACAACGGTCGCCTGCTTCCCACCTCGGGGGCAGGCGATCTTGTTGGCGCATCACGACGTCTCAGGAGGGCAGAGATGCAGTACGTGGACTTCACCATTCGCGCCCGTGACTGGCAGGATGGACGTTTCAAGGTGGAGGTCACCCAATCGCCACTTGACCGCATGCGCGAGCCTGAGCTGGTCAGTCAACCGCCTGCTCTGGCGCGCCATTTGCGCAATCTGGAGCGCAAAGGGATCGCCGCCGCCGACCTGCGCCTGCTGGGCAGGCAGCTGGCCGACATGTTGCTGCCGCCCACGGTGCGCGAGATGTTTTTTGCCAGCGTTGCCGCGTTGGACCAGAATAGTGGCCTCCGCTTGCGATTGGTGCTGGATGACCTGCGCGTGGCCAATTTGCCGTGGGAATATATCTACTTGTCACCGTTGCGGGAGGAAAACACGCCCTATGGCTTCCTGGCATTGGACACGCGTGTTTCTATCGTGCGTCACGAGGCGATTCCCATCGCACCCGGCTCGGTCGGTGCCCAGCTGCCGCTCAAGCTGGTGGTGGGCTTCGCGGCACCATCCCAGTTCCCACGCCTGAACTTGGCCGCCGAGCGCGAGTACATCGCCAAGGCGCTAGATGGCGTGGCCAGCATCCAAGTCACCTTCGTCGAGCATCTGACGGCAGAGCGTTTGGAATCTGCCTGCCAGGGCGCGCATATGCTCCACTTCGCCGGCCACGCCGGCTTCATGTGGCAGGACAATGGACGTTCCTCGGGGCACGGGGCGATCTTCTTGGAGGATGAGCAAGGCGATCTCAGCCCCCTGCCGGTGGAGCAGCTGGCACACACGTTGCGCCGTTGTGGAGTGCGGGTGGTTTTCCTGGGCGGTTGCGAGACGGGGCGGCGCGACGGGGTCAATCTATGGAGCGGTGTGGCGCCTGCGTTGATGCGCGTGGGCATCCCGGCAGCCGTCGCGATGCAATACACCATTTATGATGAAGCGGCGATCGCCTTTGCGCGCCGTTTTTATCTGGCGCTCTCGATCGGCTTGTCGCTGGACGAGGCAGTGACAGCCGGACGGCTTGCCATCCTCAACCGCGGAGAGAGGGAAGACGTGGAATGGGGGGTACCCGTGCTGTACATGCGGTCGCGCGATGGGGTGATCTTCCCGGAGATGGCGGCCGACCCTGCGCTGGAACCCTTGCGCCACACGCAACGCGTGCGTATAACCCAGCGCGTCAGAGAATTGCGCGACCGTCTGACTGGCGTCGAGCTCGGCGAAGCACCCCACACCACGATGGAGGTTGCTCAGGAGATCGGCACCCTCGCGCCGGGTGGTGAAGCGTTAGGCGCCCGCATCGAGAGCCTGGCAGTCGGCGTCGTGCACGCGGTGCAAAAGGTAGACTGGATCGGGCCGGGAGGGAAGCTCACCGGCATCAGCTTGCGGTGGCCGGGAAATCGGCACAAGTAAATCTTGGGCGATTGGGTACGTGGGAGGTGATGATGGCAGAGCCAGGGATGCGCCTGCGCCAGTTGCAACAAATCCCGATGTTCGCTTTACGTCAGGCGATGTATCAGTTGTTGGAAGACGAGAAGACCGAAGAGGTCTTGCGCCGTCGCTTCGGTCACATCCTCAGTCGGCGCCTGCAACACATGCGTCAGGCTGTCGCGCGCATGGGGCGTGAACAGCTCACCGCTCTGATCGATGCCTGCCCCGAGATCAGTGACGAACAGGTGGCCCGATTGTTTGAGCAGTATCGCTATGGCAGCAATCCCGTCCTGCAAGTCTATCTCTTCGACAAGATTGCGTTGCGTCGCGATGCGTTGCAGGGTCTGCGTAGCCGGCTGGAGGAAGACCTGGCTGCTTTTGATCGTGCTCAGGACAGTGGTCTGCCCGCCATACGTCAGCTGGCCATCTCTGAGCTGATCGCTCTGCCGGAGAAGCCTGGTGTGGTCGAGGGCATTTATCGCTTCCAAACCCGCTTGGACTACATTGACGAACTGGAGCGCGCCACCTGCACCTATCAGACCCTCTACGGATTGTTTTGGCTGAGCCCGGTGGAAGGTTATGTCACCATTCAAGTGCGCAGCGCCGAGGTCTTGAGGGCACTCAAGGGAGCGTTGGAAAAGGCGATGGACGTGGCACTGGCTCCTCTAGTCATCTCCAAGCAGCTCAAGAACGCTCTGCCCTTCTTGTTGCGCGAATCCTTCCGCGCCGGACGCCTGCACGATCCGGATCCTGGGCCGGGGCGCTTCCGCTGGCTCACCATCGCGGATGATGAGGCGTACGCCAGAGGCTATGAGAATGTGGAAGAACATTATCCCGAGGTACACAGCGTGCGCTACCGCGAAGTGCTGAGCGATGACCGTGAGACCACGCTCACCATTCGCTGCGATCGTGGCGCGTTGAGCCTGAGCGGCATCCTCAGCGCTGCCCAGTTGCGCGCCTGGACACTTGACCGCCTGGGACAGCTGATCGGTCTGTTGAACGAATTTCGCCCCAATGCCCCTGCCTATGCCGATACGGCCGACATGGCAGACTTGCGCGAGCTTGCACCCTTCAGCAGCACACAGCGCAACTATGTGCGGCGCATGATCTCGGCCTTGCTCACGGTAAAACAATCGCCATTGCCCGGCTACCAGCCGCTAGGAGTGGACACGTTGATGCTGGCGCATGAGATGGGCACGTGGATGCGCCTGCAAATCCCAGTGGAACACCTCACGACAGAAGAAGAATCCGATGGCTATCTGGCTTGTCCGATTTGCGGCGGCAGCACCACCTTTGCCCTGCAGCGGCGCAATGGCAGCTGGGCGCTGGAGTGTCGTGAACATCGCAGTCAGCGCTGGGCAGCACACCTGCCCATCGTCGGTGAGACGGCAGCACAGGAGACGTTCATCCTCGACGAGGAAGAGCTGGCGATGACCATCGAACTGATCCCCTCGGAAGGATTGTTGCAGGTCATCGCCGAGGTGATCAACCGGCACCTGCCCGGTTACACGTTCGACCCGAAGCGGGAGGGCTTTATCATTCGCGGGCCGAATTTGCGCTACTATCCGGACAAGTCGAAGCTGCATGACAGTCAGCTGGACGGGGCGCGCACTGTCATCTACGTCAGCCAGCACGTCGGCCATCTCGAGGGCGGTGAGGTAGTGGCGGTCAAGCCAGAGGGTGGCCAGGTCGAAGTGCGCACGCGCAATGGATCGTGAGCGGTGGCCTGATTAATCTGGACGCATCAGACAAGTAGGGGGCGATCCTCGAAGAAATCGCCCCCGTTTTCTTCCGCTATCTCCTGCGCGAGACTCAGCTGCGCCCCACGCTCCAGAGGCCATCTGGCTTGCGCAGGCTGAGCAGCAGCTCCTCCAGGTTGCGCGAGAGTGGCTCGGCACCGTGCTCCCGAATGACATAGCCCGCTTCCAGGCGCGATCCGTGGAAGACGGGGTGGCCGAACATGCTAATGTCGATGCACACGGTGAGATTAGGCTGCAACACTTCTTCACTGTTCGGCCCGAAGAAGGGGCGCTCGAACTCATTCAGCCCCACCGTGTGGACAAATCCCATCGTCAGATAGGGGCCATAACCCAAGTTGCTCAGGAATTGGCGCGGCACCGCGTCGACCTCTTTGCCTTTCTTGCCCGGTTTGAGCGCATCGCGCGTCACCTCCAGCGCGTCGGCCAGATGGCCGAGGAAAGTCGCCTGCTCCTTGGTGGGCGGATGATTGACGGCAAAGGTGCAAGCGACGCCGGAGGAGTAGCCGCGATACTTGGGGCTGAAGCCGACCAGCACCAGCTCACCTGCCTGCATTTTCTTGAACGAGGCAGGCGGCACCACCCCGTTGGAGCGCACGCCGGAGGCAACCATGCCGCGGAAATTCCAACCCTCGATGCCCAGCGAGCGCATGCGCCCTTCGGCCGCGCCGATGACCGTGTACTCGGTGACGCCTGGCTTGATGTAGGGAATGGCTGCCTTTAAGCCTTCCGCGCCCATCTCGAAGGCATATCCCATCACGGCGATCTCGGCTTCGCTCTTGATGGCACGCATCACTTCATATTCGCGCGTCATGTCGACAAACTCGACGCCTGGCAGCGCCTCGTGCATGGCTACGGCCAACCCATGTTGCATCACACCGTAGCCCACGACACCCAGACGGCGCAACGGTCTCTTGCCCAGTGCTTCGGCCAGGACTTCCGGCAGCGTCTGGATGACTGCACCGGGATACTCTTCTTCCGGCACCAGGAAGACGTCGACGGCGCGCAAATTCTGGATGACGGAGACCTCGCGCGCATAGGCCGCCGCCTCCGGACCGCCCAGCAACAGCGGCTCCCCTTCAAGCGGCAACAACACGCCTCCCGTTTCGATGATGGGCCAATAGTTGCTCAGGTAGTAGCCGTTCGACATGTTGAGCTCATCGTGGTAGACAAACAGGGCGTCCACGCCGGCGGCCTGCATCAGCCGACGCACCTTCTCAACTCGCTCATCAAATTCGGCACGGGGGATTTCAGGTGGAATCATCGCACAACCTCCTTGGTATGATTAGTGTTAGAGCCTCGAGGGGACTTGTGAGCCCGTCCCCCTTGGGGCGCAGCTCTTAGAATCGGCTACTGTTGGTGGTGCTACGCCTGCACGACACGCTCGTAGTCACGCACCCAGATGTCGCGAAAATCACGCAATGTGTGAAACTGGGCCTCGTGACGCTTCATCTCGGTGATGAAGATGTCCAGCTCGTCCAGGGCGCGCTGGCCGCAATTTTGCACCAGCCATGGTTTGAACTCGATGCGCGCCTCATCTGTGTCGAGGACGGTTGGCATAGGCACGAACTCCCATGGATGCAGATATAGACAGACCATGGCCGGCTTGCCGTCCGCCCACAGACGCTCGGCATTGCGCAAGACCATATCGGCCAGGTAACGGCCACCGTGCGTCCGCAACTTGGGCCATCCATCGCGGTCGCGATGATCGGGCAGCTCACCCGGCACCGTCAGATCGGCAAACAGAGGGATCTCAAGGATGCGCAGCTCACCCGGCTTGCGCCAGTCGCGGGCAGAGGGATGGTAGGGCAGCAGGTGCTCCCCGTGGAAGTAGGCCATGTACGACGAGTCGACCACATAGCCCAACTGATCGAGCGCCTGAATCATCTCATTTCCTGCCCAGCCGCGCGGCGCGCGGAACGAAACTGGTCGCACACCCGCCTTTTGCTCGATCAGCTCGGTCGCCTTTTTGAGTCGGTTAAAAACCTCTTCCGGCAGCACAGGCGGGATGCCGGGAGCTTCAAAGAGAGGGGTGCCCACGCTTTCGTGTTGCAGCGTATGACAACCCACTTCGTGGCCAGCTGCCTTTACCATGGCAATGGACTCGGGGCCGGCCAAGGCTGCGTTGCCAGTGTAGAGAAAAGTGGCCGGCACCTGATGGCGCGCCAACACTTGCAGGATGGGCGCCGTGCCCTCGACCACCCCGCGATGGTCATTGCTCCAGCTGCCAATGTCGCTCTCCATGTCGAAGGAGATAAGCGCGTACAGTGCACGTTGGGTGTTCATCGTTGTCACCTAGTACAGCTCCCCAGCTGAGATAGTTACACCCCATCATAGCATCGGCGTGCGGGTCAAGCAACTATGAGATGGTGCGCAGTGCTCCTTTCAGGGACAGCGCTTCATCCTGGAAAGTGATGGAGCAGACCTATAGATAACTCCTTCAGGAATATAGGCGAAACTGCCAATCGGCATTGACGAGGCCTCCATCTCCTGTTAGAATAGAAGTGGTGATAAGGATGCGCAGGACATCCAACTAGCGGGAGGCACGTTTCGATGAAGAGGCCCATACCCTGGATAATAGCAGTTGTGCTGCTGGCGCTGGTGGCTGGCGTTTTCGTGATGCGCACAGCTCCCCCGCCTCGCACTCTATCGTCGCCGACCCCTACACCGCTGCCAGACGATCGCGTTGAAGAACGCCAGCGCATGGTGGACAGGCAGATTCGCGCACGCGGAGTCACCGATACCCGCGTATTGGCCGCCATGGAGAAGGTGCCCCGCCACGCATTTGTGCCCTCCGACGTGCTGGATCAAGCGTACAATGATTACCCGCTCCCCATTGGCTACGGGCAGACCATTTCACAGCCCTACATTGTGGCGGTGATGACCGAGCTGCTCAAGCTCAAGCCGGGCGAGAAAGCGCTCGAAATCGGCACCGGCTCCGGGTATCAGGCGGCTATCCTGGCTGAGCTGACCGATAAGGTTTACTCGATCGAGATCATACCCCAGCTGGCAGAGCGCGCCCGCGCCACCCTCGACCGGATGGGATACCACTATGTGGTAACCAAACATGCCGACGGCTACTGGGGTTGGAAGGAACACGCCCCCTTTGACGCGATCATCGTCACGGCAGCGCCCGATCACGTGCCCCAACCCCTCCTGGAGCAGCTGGCAGATGGAGGGCGCATGGTGATACCGGTTGGGCCGCCAGGTGGCTACCAGAGCCTTTGGCTCATCACGCGCGAAGGCGACGAATACCACAACTTCAACTGGGGCGGGGTCGCTTTTGTGCCCCTGACGCGGTTGGAGCAATAAGACGCGCAGAGGGCACCCAGAGCACGAGCCAGGCTGCCCCATAGGCCACCGCGCCGGCGATCATAACGGCGCGAAACCCCAAATCGATGGCCAGCATCGGCGCCAGCACAGCGCTGACCACCGAGATGCTGCCATTGACGGCCCAAATCCAGGGCAAGAGGTGGCGTGCTTGGGTGCGCACGTGCGCCAGGCCCTGGGGAAAGGGAAGTCCCATCAACATGCCCAGTGGCAACAACATCAGTCCACCCAGCACGGCGCGGGTGCCCAATGGCAAGGCGATGGTGGCATCAAAAGCGAGTGAGAGCACCAAGGGATAGGCAAGACCCAGCCCGATCAACGCGGGCATGCCCACCGTCGGGGGGACACGCACGCTGAGGTAACGACTGCCCAGTCCTGATGCCAGCAACAATGCGCTGACAGCAGTGGCGAAAGCATAGGCCGGCTGACCAACGTAGAGGATGAAGCGCTGAAGCAAGGGCATCTCAACGAACATAAAGCCCAGACCCAGCAACGAGAAATAAGAGAGGTAGCGCAACGTGTTGCCACCTTTCCCATTGGAAGCGGTTGTAACGTCTACCTCTAATCTGCGCCGCAGCACCCCAAGTGGCAGCAGGATGAGCATTGCCGCCAGAAGCACCACGAGCACCAGCAGCAGCACGAAGACCAGATAGCCACTGCCACCAAATGGCTGCCATGTCTTGCCCCATGCGGCGAGGATGGCAGGCGTCTGTTCCCACTTGAAGAAGTGGAAGAAGAAGGGACAATCATCTGTCGGTGGAGCGACCGCATAGGGATAATCGCGGTAGAACTCGGTGTCGTCTGGTGCGAACAACAGACGTACGAAGGTTCGAAAGTGTGGCACGCCGGGGATGACATTGAAGCGATTGATGCCTGCCTCGGCCAGCTCGGCATCACTGAGGGTCTCAAGGCGATGTGCAATCACTTCCAGATCAGGGGTCCAGACCAGATCATACTGCCGCTGCCGGGCAAAAATGCGCACTGCGTCCAACGCAGCGCTGTCCAGCGGGGCCTTGGATGCCAGGATCAGTGAATTCTGCAGACCACGCAGGGCGACCAGGTGAGCAGCGGGCTGCGCGACGCCACCGCGTTGCAATGCCTTGATGGCAACCGCCCACAACCGCAAGCTCTCCGAAGGGGGCAACTGCAGCCAGCGTTCCGCCACCAACAAGCCATCTTCGGATAAATGATCCCACAACTCCTGGAACGCTTCCACGGTGTAGCGATAGTCCTCCGCCAGAGCGTATGCCCCTGCTGTCACAGGGCGGAAGCTGTCCACCAGAGGCAGTACGACCAGGTCGTAGGTGTGGCGCTCACGGCGCAGAAAGCTGCGAGCATCCTCGAGCACCACCCGAATACGAGCATCTTGGGCGAACGGGCCACCCCATGTGCGCACTGCGTCAACCAATGCCGGGTTACTCTGCACCACGGTGACATGGCGGGCGCCATGATGCAGGGCGGTCAGCACGGCGAGCCAACCGCCCGGCTCCACGATCAGGACATCCGCCTCAGGGCGAAGACGGTACGCCAACGCTGCGGGCAGGTATTCCGTAAAGGTGGCTTCCTCGGCAGAGGCGCGATAAATAGGCATCAGGTTCTGGCCGTCCACCACCAGGCCGACGCGCGGTGGCAATTCGCCACGGAAGGCCATGCTCAAACCAGGCGCGGAGTGGATGGCTTCGCCACCGACCACATCCACGCGCGAGAAAGCGTTCCACGTCTGAGTCAGGATGCGTGTGTTGGGGAAGAGGAGCACCTGGCTCAGCGCCTGATAGGGGCTCAGACGGACGTCAATGACGTTTGCCGGGAGGAAGAGTGGCACCGCGCAGAGCGCTGCCATGAGCAGGGCGGGAATGTGTTGCCACCGTAATGGACTGTGGGGAGAGTACGCTCCCTGAAACAACCAGAAGGCGATGCAGCCAGCCAATGCAACCATCAGCGCCGCGCGCGGTCCACCCAGCAAGGCCAATCCAGCCAACGCCAGCGGTGGACCGAGTGCCGAACCCAATAGATTGACCGCGTAGAGGCGGTGGGCGTGCTCAGGCCATGCGACCAGTGCTGTCCCGACTGCCAGTCCGCTGAAGAAGAAGGGCACTGTCAGCACCAAGTACTGCAGCGTCAGCCAGCCAATTTGGACCGGCTCGCGGGCGATGCGATACATGTCAAAGGGGATGATGTTTGCCAGCAGATAACCCGCTGAGATCGCTGGAGCAAAGAGGAAGGCTGCGATCGCCAGATAGCGCATGCCATCCTCTCTTGGGGGCCTCAGTGAGAGGAATGTGCCGCTGGCCCCCCCACCCAGCAGCGCCAAGCTGATGGCCATAAACGCAAAGTGATGTCCTTGTGCCAGGGCGAACAGGCGCGTCAGGATCACCTGAAAGGCCAGCGGCGCGGCCGACAGGATCAACAACCCGAGATACAATTGCAAAGGACGTTTAATGGGCATCCAGCGGTCACAGGGTGCTTTTGCAAACACGACTGCACGCGAAGCGAGACACTACGCTAGTGTCTCAGTATCCTTTCGACTATGATACCCCTCTCAACGGGTCGGTGCAACCAGTGGCATGCCTGATTCAGGCTTCCTGGCATTCCTGAGATAGTGTTCTCCATCCGGCCTGCGTTTTTCCGTGCCTGCCCGCCATTGACTATAATACCATCGTCAGACGTGTGGATTTGGGCGTGGTGAGCTCTTGTCGCCATGCGCATCCCGATCCAGGGAACGTCTAGGAGGCCGAGCTTGCCGATCATCACCGACCGTGATGCGTGGACAGATCTTGTCAACCGCCATCCAGCCGGCCACCTGCTGCAGTCGTGGGCGTGGGGCGAGTTGAAGGCGCGTTTTGGCTGGCAGGTATTGCGTGTCGCTGTGACCGATGATGGGAAGGCGCTGCGCGCCGGAGCGCAGGTGTTGCTGCACGATCTGCCAGGTAGACGTTACGTCGCCTACATTCCAAAGGGCCCGCTGGTGGATTGGCAGGATGCAGCACAAACCCATCGTTTGCTGGATGAGGTGCACCAGCTGTGTCGCTCTCGAGGTTGTATCTTCCTCAAGATCGAACCGCCCGTGGAAGACGACCCGACTGTGCGCGCAACCATCATCCAACATGGATTTCAGCCCCAGGCACCCACGATACAGCCGCCGCGCACCATTATGATCGACCTAACGTTGCTTGAGGATGCGCTCCTGGCGGGGATGAAGCAGAAGACGCGTTACAACATTCGCCTGGCCGCCCGCAAGGGTGTGACAGTCTACGAAGGCAACACGACACACATCCCTGCGTTCTACCAGCTGATGGAGGTAACCAGTCGGCGCGACGGTTTTGCCATTCATAACTGCGAATACTACCAGTCAGCCTATGAGCTCTTCGCGCCCCGAGATGCGACGCTGCTGCTGGCAGAGGTGATGGGAGAACTAGTAGCCGGCCTGATGGTGTTCTCCCATGGCACGGTGGCGTACTACCTGTTTGGCGCCTCCAGCGATCGCTACCGCGAGTATATGCCTACCTACCTGTTGCAATGGGAGGCGATGCGTTGGGCGCGCGCACGCGGCTGCGTGGCATACGACTTGTGGGGCATCCCGGATGCGGATGAAGATGTGCTGGAGAACAACCTTGCCACAGCAGATCGTCGCACCAGAGGGTTGTGGGGCGTCTATCGCTTCAAACGTGGTTTTGGCGGGCGGGTCGTGCGCAGCGTGGGCGCTTTCGACTACGTCTACAGCAACTGGCCTTATCGTTTCTATCGCTGGGGCCAGGCACTGCGCCGCATCCGTGCAAGGTGATGCGCGTGGCGTCCAGCCAGGTGATCTACCAGATTGTGTCCGTTGCGAATCGTGACGAATGGGACGCTGCCCTGTTGCAGCTGCCCCACCCGCACGTGCTCCAAACGTGGGATTGGGGTGCGTTTAAAGAACGTTGGGGGTGGCAGGCAAGGCGATGGCTCTGGACGCAGGCAGGCCAACCGGTGGCAGCAGCACAACTGCTGAAGCGGCAGCTGGGACGCTTGCCCCTCTCGATTGTATATATTCCCAAGGGTCCCTTGTTTGACGTCACAAACCTTGCCCTGTGGGAGGTGGTGCTCCCGGAACTGGAGGCTGAAGCGCGTCGGGGGGTGCTCTTTGTGAAAATCGATCCGGATGTGCCCCTCGGCCCAGGTGATGAGGACGCCGCGCTCCTGCCAGGTGTTGAGTCGCTACTACAGCTGTTGCAACGGCGAGGCTGGCGCCGCTCTTCCGAGCAGATTCAATTCAAGAATACAGTGCTGCTCGACCTCACGCTAGATACAGAAACGTTGCAGATGCGCATGAAGCCTAAGACGCGTTATAACATCCGTCTCGCCACACGGCGCGGTGTCTGTGTCCGTCAGGGAGAACTGAAAGACTTGGAGAGCTTCTATGCGCTTTATCGGATCACCTCTCAGCGCGATGGATTTCTCATCCGACCGTTCGCTTATTATCGCGATGTGTGGTCACAGTTCATCACGGCGGGGCGTGCCCACCTGTTGCTCGCTGAGCTGGAGGGGCAATCCATCGCTGGGCTGTTGCTTTTCGTCTTTGGGCGCACGGCGTGGTACATGTATGGCGCCTCGGACAACACTCACCGCGAGCTGATGCCCAATCACCTGTTGCAATGGGGAGCGATTCAGCTGGCGAAACAGTTGGGATGTACGCAGTACGACATGTGGGGCGCGCCGGATCGGTTTGACGAGAGCGATCCTATGTGGGGTGTTTACCGCTTCAAGATGGGCTTCGGCGGCGAGACCGTGCGCGGCCTGGGCGCCTGTGATTTCACCACATTCCCCATCGGATATTACCTCTATACAGTCGTGATGCCACGCCTGTTGGCCGCGATGCGTACAACCGCGAGATTCTCCTCTGACCGGTGAGACGATGAAGCCCTTTGCAGGCTGGCTGTGGGATGCCCCTCGTGTCAAAAAGGAGCCCCGTGGACTGCCATAGTCCACGGGGAAACCATTGAACAAACGAGCATGACGGGCACGTTGTTAATCCCATCCGCTCATCACTACGGGACTCTTATTATAGCACGAAATAGTGTTTTTGTGGTTTGAATTGGGTTAGAATTTGGTTAGGGTTTGGTTTGAATCTGCACTCCTTGCTGGCTGTGTCTTGCCATGCTGTCTGCCATCTGTATGCTGCAACGCTACAACCTCTTAGCAGGTCCCTTTTCTTTTGGAAAAGGCGGAACGATTCTCCGCCTATAGGTCAGCTCTTCTTTCTTCTTGGCAAGTACATCGGCCCCCACGGACTAGCTTGTGGGGTCTTATCTTCTTTCGGGATCACCGAGAGTCTTAACTACTTCTTAATCCCTTTTTCATGCATTTCTAATCTCGAGACCTTATCATAATATCGAGAATCGGAGAACCAGTATCCTCCCTCTAAAAAAGTGACTCCCTCCAACCGGGCGACCGGTGGCGTGGCAACGCCGGTCGCCTTCCTCTTTTTGCCCAAGTAATGTTGCCCAGCGCAGAGTCAGTCCGTGCTTTCCCCCATGTCACATTCACCGCAGGACTGCGGAAATCACCCGCCATCTCCCGCACGCAGCCTTGAAAGAAGTGGGATCATTACCCAGACGCCACCATAGACATATCAATAGGATCTGTCTAGCGTGATGGAGAAGAGGGGATGAAGAGCAATGCGGGTAATCGAAAAGTTGAGCATTTAGGCGGATTAGACAATTTTTTTCTGTATTGACAGAGACCCAACGTCGTGCTATAATGTTTTCAATCACAATCGCAAGGAATGCTGGTTACCCATTCTCTAGTTGCACGTCGCGTTGGACTTCATTTCGTCGTTTCAAGGCACCCTCCGGATTGTGTAGATTCAAGGGTTGCACATGCTGGCAAACCATCTGAGGTGTGTTCTTACAGATGATACTCTTTCGAGAGATCCCCTTGATAAGTGGTGAGGAGTAAAAGTTTGTTGTGTTAATACACCGAACCCGCAGCGTGCGGTCACCCCAGGTGAACGAGGAATAAGAGGAGTGTATAGCGGGTAACAGTAGGTAATTAATGAGGGCATTGGGTTCCATTGCTGGCGTTATGCCACGGACGTCGGAGCAGGAGGATGGTTTTGTCGTAACTTTCAGGGAGGAGAGTTCGAATGAGAAGACTAATAATCTTGTGTGGAGTCGTTCTGGTCCTTGCTATAGTCATGGCTATCTCATCGCATATTGTCATACGTGACAGAGTTGCGGTCGCTGCCACACCCCCCATTGAAGTACCATTTGAGAAAGAGTGGGCTGGCTCTGGCCATGCCGATGCCACTGCCGAAGCATTCACACATTGGGACGAAGCGACCCCGCCAGAGATTCCCATTCCCTGTGCCAAATGCCATAGTACCTACGGTTACCAAGATTTTCTCGGCGTGGATGGTTCGGCTGCGGGCACAGTGGATAAGCCGGCGGCTCTCGGTTCGGTGATTACCTGTGTGGCCTGTCACAATGAGGCAACTGTGAAGATGGACAGCGTGATGATGCCCTCCGGCGTCGAAATCAGGGGTTTGGGATCCGAAGCACGCTGTATGCAGTGCCACCAGGGGCGTGAGTCAAAGATTGGTGTGGACAAAGCCATCGCTGAAGCTGGGGTCGGCCTGGATGAGATCAGTGACAAGCTCACCTTCCGCAACATCCATTATTACGCAGCCGCCGCTACCAAGTATGGTACACTGGCAAAGGGCGGTTATGAGTACGATGGTCAGTCGTACGATGGTAACTTTGCCCATGTGGAAGGCTTTAACACCTGCGTCCAGTGTCACGATCCGCACACGCTGGAACTTAATCTTCAGGCATGTGCGACCTGCCATCCTGGTGTGGCAAAGGCAGAAGACCTGCGCAATGTGCGAATGGCCGGTTCACTGATGGACTATGATGGCGATGGGAACGTCCAGGAGGGCATATTCTACGAGTTGCAGGGATTGCGAGATATGCTCTATCAGGCCATCCAGGCTTATGCCAGCCAGGTGACGAAAAGCTCGATTGCTTATGATCCTGTGGCGTATCCTTATTTCTTTACGGACACCAATGCTAATGGAACTGTGGACGCGGATGAGGCCAAGTTTGAAAACGCGTTTAACAAATGGACACCGCGCCTGCTCAAGGCAGCCTATAATTACCAGACTTCGATTAAGGACCCTGGCGCTTATTCACACGGCGGCAAGTACATCATTCAGCTGCTATATGACTCAATCGCCGATCTGAACACTGTTCTGGCCAGTCCAATCGATCTTAGCAAAGCGCGTCGTGTTGATTACGGTCACTTCGCTGGGTCTGAGGAAGCATTTCGTCACTGGGATGCGACCGGTGCTGTGCCAGCAGCTTGTAGCAAATGCCATTCAGCGGAGGGTCTGCCGTTGTACCTCCGCGATAAAGCCACCATTACTCAGCCGATAGCCAACGGTTTCACGTGCGCGACCTGCCATAGCGATCTTACCACGTTCGCGCTGTACCAAGTCGAGCAGGTCGAGTTTCCCAGCGGCGCTGTCATCGACAGTGGTGATCTCAACACCAATCTATGCATGGGCTGCCATCAGGGACGCGAGTCGACTGTGAGTGTTAACAACCTGGTGAAGGACTTACCACCCGACGAAGTATCGGAGAGGTTAAGGTTCTTAAACGTGCACTATTTTGCGGCCGGCGCGACACGTTTTGGCACGCAAGTAAAGGGCGCCTACGAGTATGATGGCAAAACATATGTGGGACTCTTTGCTCATGTGCCTGAGTTTACCACTTGTGTGAGCTGTCACCCGGCCCACGGCCTGGAGGTCAAGATCGAGGCATGTGGCAAATGCCACGCGGGCGTGGCGAGCAAAGAGGATTTAGCCAACATCCGTTTCGCCACCACCGATTATGATGGCGATGGCAACACGGCAGAAGGAGTTGCGGGCGAAATTGCTACGCTGCGTGAGCTGCTATATACCGCTTTGCAAAGCTACTCAGCAGAAAAGTCAGGTGCCCAAATCGCCTATCACCCCACTGTTTACCCCTACTTCTTCGTGGACGTCAACAGCAATGGCACAGTTGATGGGGATGAGGCCAGGTTTGAAAATGCATTTAACAAGTGGACGCCGCGTCTGCTCAAGGGGGCTTACAATTACCAGTATGCCACTAAAGACCCAGGCACGTTCGTGCACAATCCAAAATACATCTTGCAAGTACTGTACGACAGCCTGGAGGACTTAGGCGCGGATGTCTCTAAGATGACACGACCCTAAAGCCTCAATCGCAGCACGTTTGCGTGATCTGACAGGGTAACAACAAGAGGCTACCTTAGTAGCCTCTTGTTGTTGGAGAGCCACTGCTATGCCACCTTACGCAGTGTAAACTGGCTGCAGGAGCGACACTCAGCTGCCAGACTGCCTTCCGCCTGCCGACGAGCAACCCAGCACACCGGGCTAGTTTGCCCAGCATATTTGCAATGTGCAGCAATCGCTTGGCTCAGGGATGCCAACCTGGCTTCCGCTTCGCGACGCCACCGCGCATCCAAACGTTTCAGCATCCAGGCAATGACAAGGGTAATTGCCAGAGGGACGCCTAGCCGTAGCACAAACATCCCAAACACTGCGGCGGCATCTGTCAACCACTCCATCGCTTTCACCCCCTCCCATATTTGCCTACACTTACAGCATAGCACAAGAACAATGGGTAAGTCTATAGGGTGAATAACCCATTTTCGTATGGGGTGTCGCTCAGCGTGGAGGGATCAGACCTTTTCGAATGGCATATTTGACCAGCTCGACCCGGTTGTGCAGGTTGAGCTTACTTAAGATGTTCTCGCGGTGGCGGTCAACCGTCTTGACACTGACGCACAATTGCTGGGCGATCTCGCGATTAGTATAGCCCTCGGCTATCAGTGTTAACACCTGAACCTCACGGGGGGTCAGCGTGGGGCGCGTACTCTGTGCACGCTGCGTATACTCACGTACCAACACGCGTGCCAGAGTGGGATACAAGAACACCTCACCACGGCTGACTGCTCGGATAGCTGACACCAATTCATCAGCAGCGGCACGCTTGGGGACATAGCCAGACGCGCCAGCATTGAGCATTTCGAAGAAATACTGTTCGTCCTCGTACATTGTGAGCGCTAGAACGGCAGTGTTTGGACACGCCGCCTTAATTCGTCGGGTTGCCTCGATGCCGCCTATGCCGGACATAGCAACATCCATCACCACAACATCAGGTTGAAGCGTTTGAGCCGCATGCAGTGCTTCCTCGCCACTGCCTGCTTCACCCGCGATTTCCATATCGGCTTCTGCTTGCAGCAACATCCGCAGGCCTGCACGTACCACTTGGTGGTCATCCACCAACAACAGGCGTATACGCGGTCCGCGCACGATCAACCCCTATACAGGCATACTTAGTCAGCAGCTCTCGACATCACTCTGACGACTGCTCAGGCAGCGGAACGCGCACCCGAATTTCACACCCTTGCCCTGGGCGCGAGATGATCTCGCAACGACCGCCAAGCAGCCCGGCACGTTCCTGAACGTTCAACAATCCCCAGCCATGCCTTCCCGCCATTCGATGGTTTCGTGAGAGCGACAGCACCTGTGCAACATCAAATCCACAACCGTCGTCCTTCACTGCCAGGCTAACCTGTGTTGCTGTCACTTTCAGCTGGACATCTACACGCGACGCATGGGCATGCCGAGCGACATTCGTAAGTGCCTCTTGGACAATACGGAACAAGGTGATCTCGTGCTCAGGAGGCAACCTTTCCATACGCTCACCTAAGCGCGAGAATGTGGTTCTGATACCTGAGCGCATCTCAAATTCATGCAGATACCACTGCACTGCGGCCGCCAACCCTAAATCATCGAGCTGGGGAGGACGCAAATCCGCAATCAGCTGATGCAATTCGTTTAACGCGTTGGCACTGAAGTCTTTGAGGTCACGAATCTGGCGTACCGCCAGAGCTGCATCGCTGCTCAACATGTTCTCAATGCCACGCAGACCAAGCGCAATGCCGGTCAGAGACTGACCCATGACATCGTGGAGCTCGCGGGCAGTGCGTTGGCGTTCTTTTTCCTGAGCACTTACCACCTGGCGCAGCACATCACTCAGCACATGCTCACGTTCCTGAGCCTGCTGTCGCAGCCGCACGTTTTCAATGCAAAGCGCCATTTGCTGGGCAATTCCTATGATCAAATTGTACTCATCAGGCGACAGAGAGGTGTTGCTCGTGGGGGTAGACCAGCTGAGAGTGATGCTGCCAATAACCTGCTGATGCACAGTCAGCGGAAAGCTAACAACCATTAGAGGGGATTGATGGGACCGGCATTCACTTCGTTGTTCCGCGTCCTGGGGAGGAAACTCAAAAATCACACCATCCAGATGCTGACAGACAACCAGACCGCGCTGAACGCTGAGTTCGCCCAGGACAATGGCACGCGAAAGCAGAGAGATTTCACCGTTGGTCTCGTCTGCTGGGAAGCCTACTGCTGCGGCTACGTACACCGTGCGGTCTTCTTCGCGTACCAAGGAAATCAGCCCGGCTTCCGGAAATGTCAGCTCCTGGATGATTTTCTGAAGGACATCCTCCAGACCGTGTTCAAGCGTGATGGACGCAGCAAGTCGCGTGGAGAGGTCAAGTAAAAGGGCAAGGTCGTGCGTCTTGAGATGCAGTGCTTCATTAATGCGTACCATCTCTTCCGTGATCTGGCGCTCACGTTCCAGCGTCTGTTCCAGCGCCAAGCGACCTTCCGTTTCAAACATGTTTAACGCGCGGATCATAAAAATGGCCAACAGGCTGGCCAAAATGGCCTGAAAGAGCTCGATGGGGATACCGAACCATCGCAAGAACAACCCACTGTTGACCCATATTGCAGAGGGAAGCGACGTTGCAGGCACAAACAACTGGCCTACCAAGCCGTATACTACGAGAATGGCACTGCACCATATGAGGTCCTGCCCCAATCGAGCCATCCCAGCTCTGCGCAAAGCATACTGTTGGCGTAGCAATGCCCATGCGCCCAGCAGGGCAGCGGGGATGCCCAATATGTATCGGGTCAGAGCGTCCACCAGAGCAGATAGGTTCTCCGATGTTGCGCTGTACATCAGAGCCACCGCCAAGGCGCAACACAACCATAGAATAGGAGCTGCAAGAATCCCCCACCGGATTAATCGAGCGTGCCGCACAGACTGTAATGCAGGCAACCACCAGACAAAGGCCATCAACATTAGGAAAGAGAGCGCCAGAACACCTGTCTGTGCAAGCTCTCCGAGTACACCCAGCGAGGTTTCACCCGTTTGCAGGGTGATGCGTTGGAACATTTCAACCCATTCGTGGGTTCCATGGAGCAACCCAAAGGCGGCTAGAGGACGCGCTGCCTGACCAAATTCAAGCCTTGAGATGCGTGGGCTACAGGTGGCCAATGCCACCCCCACGACGAAAAACGCCAACCCAGTGAGAAAATGAAAACCTACGACATGGCGTAGTAGAAACTCACTAAACGGGTTCACACCGGGTTACCGCCAGGCTCTAATCAGGCAAAGCAAACTCACCTGATCAGCACAACATTTCCTTATGAGTGAAGCCTTGCAGACGGAAGACTTGAATGTTAAGGGATGTCCGCAATCTGTTGCGTAACAGTATAAAGTGCAATCAGCTCACTCAGCCTTAATGACAGGAGGGAGATTAGCTTGTAGCTCTTCTGCTTTCTTCGCCGCCTCCGCAATGATTTCTTCGGCCCGTTGACGCGCTTCGGTCAGTATCTCTTCCGCGCGCCGGCGCGCATCGGCGGTGATGGCTTCCGCCTTTTCTTGCGCCTCGGCAATTGTCTCATTGACGCGTTCTTTCAATTCCAATCCTGCGCTGCGGATCTGGGCACGTGTCTGAGGACCGGATTGCGGGGCCAGGAGCACCCCCAAGACTCCTCCTATCATACCGCCAATAATCAACCCTGCGAAGAATTCGCCAACACCGTTTTCTCGTTCTGCCATAAAAACCTCCGTATTTGACATATTCTAGGGAAGGATCATGCAAAAGTTCATTGCTCTGACCGCGTGAAAGATCGGATAATGCTTTTCACAGCCGATACGCAGGCCATTACCTCAACAATGGGTCTGACCGCTGAATCGCTGATAAAAATGGCACGACTGCGGACAGTGCGTACCGTGTCATCTGCCTGCTGCATAATAGGACGCAGCTCAGATTGGAAAAAATGGACCAGCTCATAGAGTTTCAGAACCAGGTAGACAATTGCTACCAGAAGAGCAACAAGCAACAAACCGATAATCATCGACTGCACGCCAAGAACTATCAGAAAGATATCCCGCAATGTCGCCGCTGTCGTTGGACTGCGGAACATAAAAATTCCAAACACGATTGTGCCTGCCACTAGAACCACTGCAAACGCGACCGCCACGAGCGCCGGCAGACGACTACCTGTGGAACCAGATTTTTCCATCTCGGGCAGGTTGGGGCCCAATGGATAGGGGGCTACAGGAACATCAGATGCACCAGCGCGTTGAGGTCGGTCACTGAACATGACAGGTGCTCCTCCTTGGCGAGGCAAATATACAATATTTCATTAAAATTATATCACAGTTTCAACCATCTAGCAATGAGGAGAAACAGTCCACTGCCCAGGCTACCTTCCACCGGGTGCAGACGTCCTACCGTTAGGGAGTCAAGGCTGGCGATCTCTCCCACGAGTTGTCCAACCGCAAAACCGACTATTGAGGCCAACAGGAATGCCAGCAGGTGGCGCAATTTGCGCCCGAAATACAAGTGGAATAAGGCTCCATAGCTTGCTCCGAGCAATACTATCAGCAACAGTTCTGGCAGCATAGGACGGCTATGTGTTCTATTCGATAAAACCACCACCAAGCACGACATCACCCTGGTAGAAAACCACTGCCTGACCAGGGGTAATGTCGCGAAGTGGCCGATCAAACTTAAGATGGATGCGATCACCCTCTAAACAGGTCAGTGTTGCCGGAACGTCTGAAGCTTTATAGCGAATCCGGGCGGTGACACGCACAGGCGAAGCAGGCTTTTGTCCACTGATGTAGTGCACCTCACTAGCGAATAACTCATCGCGGCCCAGCTCCTCTGCACCTCCGACGATAACGGTGTTGCGTGCAGTGTCCAGCTGTGTCACATACATAGGACGCGCCCGAGCGATTCCCAAACCTCTGCGTTGTCCGATGGTGTAGAAAGCCAAGCCGCGATGTTGCCCCAAGAGATTCCCCCTCGTATCCAGCAGAGGGCCCGGGTGTAACAGATGGGGTGCGTACTGCGCGATGAAAGCACGATAGTCGCCATTCTCACCCGCGAAACACAAATCCTGACTCTCAGCCCGGTCATAGACAGGCAACCCCTGGCACAAAGCCTTCTGCCGCACATCAGACTTGAGCCAATCTCCCAGAGGGAACAGCACGTGCTGAAGCTGCCACTGATTGAGGCGATGAAGCACATAGCTCTGATCCTTGGCGGTATCCTTTCCCCGCAGTAGCTGATATGCTCCCTCTTCTGTACGACGCACACGCGCATAATGACCAGTGGCCAGATATTGGGCGCCCAGATTTAGTGCCTCTTCAAGTAGTAGGCCAAAGCGGATGCGCTCGTTACATATGATACAAGGATTCGGCGTGCGACCTGCTGCATAGGTGGAAATAAAGTACTCCACCACAATGCGTCTGAACGGTTCACGGTAGTCGCGCACATAGAAAGGTATACCTAGCTGTGCAGCTACTTGGCGCGCTGCTACCACGCTATCTGGGGTACAACACCGGTTGCTCTGTGAGCTGCAAGCCGCCCACAGGCGTAGCATCAGTCCGATTACCGTGTACCCCTGTTCGACCAGCAGCGCTGCAGTTACTGAACTGTCCACGCCGCCGCTCATGGCAACCACAACAGTAGCTCGCTCTCTCATATTCTTGCTAAGCAGCCGCCTCATTCATTAGGATGTGTCGTACGCAGTCGCTCCACAATGGTTGGCAGCACTTCTAACACTGTTTCAATATCATCCATCGTGGTGCTGCGTCCCAAGGTCAGGCGCAGCGCACCTAAAGCCAGCTGCGGTGGAATGCCCATCGCCAGGAGAATGCTGCTGGGTTCAGACATTCCGGTATTGCAGGCACTTCCGCTTGCCGCACAGATTCCGGCAAGGTCGAGGTGCATCAAGAGAGTGCTTGCGTCCACTCCGGGAATGACAAAACTGGCGTGGTGCGGCAAACGTTGAGTAGGGTGACCTGTTAGTTGAGCGTCCGGCAAAGCCGCCTGAACACCCCGGATCAGCCGATCGCGCAGCTGGATAAGACGTCCGTTCTCCACAGAACGTATGTCCTGGGCAAGTTTGAGGGCAGTGGCTAAGCCCACAATGTATGGAACGTTCTCCGTTCCTGCTCGTCGCCCACCCTCGTGTCCGCCTCCAGTTTGTTGTGGCAATAACGGGATACCTTCGCGCACATATAAGACGCCCACCCCTTTGGGCGCGTAAAACTTGTGCCCTGAAAGAGACAACAGGTCCACCCGCAGGCGGTCCACGTTGAGATCCAGGTAACCTCCCGCCTGTACCGCATCGGTATGTACCGGAATGCCAAGCTGTCGTCCAATTTCTCCGATCTCGGCCAAAGGCTGGATAGTGCCTATCTCGTTGTTGGCATATATGACGCTGATGAGCACGGTATCAGAACGGATGGCACGCTTCACGTCGGCAGGATCAATCAACCCATAACGATCAACAGGTACCACGGTTTGCTGGAAGCCGAAATGCTCGCATAGATGCTTGATGGTATGGCTGACGGCATGATGTTCGCATGCACTGGTGATAATATGCTGACCCTTGCCCGCCCGTGCTGCACTGAAAGCGATCCCTCGAATGGCCAAGTTGTCGCTTTCTGTGCCGCAGCTGGTAAAGATCACCTCTTTGGGCTTACACCCCAGCACCTCTGCTACTTCTGTCCTGGCACGATCCAATGCCGAAGCCAAGGCACGAGCCTGACTATGCAGTCCGGAGGGATTGCCATATTGCTCGGCCAAGAACGGCATCATTGCTTTTAGCACCCGTGAATCTATGGGTGTGGAAGCGGAGTGATCGAGATAGATTAAGCGCTTTGGTCGTTTCTCGAGAATATACGACATCACACCCATTCCCCATCTCTTGGTATCAGCTTCACTCAATTCTCTGTCTCGCTAAACAGCATGGATTACCTAAAGTATACATTAGACTTAAATTGATAAGAAACCATTGTCAAATACGATTTTGCCGATGCAATGCAAGGAGTTTACCTGGTTGTAGCAATGGAGCGGGGAACGGCTCGATAGAGTAGGTAGAGGGAACAATGCTTTCATGCCAAGAGGGATGTCGAAATTGTATGTATGGTGAATCTTCTCCCGACAAACCAGACCCTGAGGATCTTTTCAACACACTGTCCGTGCCCTTTTGGTCGACGAACCGAGCCTGTGTAAAATGAGGGGTATCCGTTGTATACTATTGTCAGGAGGCGAAGATGGTCTTCACGCGACAGCTGCAGTTGTCTTCACAGGCAAAAGGCGATGTGCTGGACATCACGGCACAGGTACAGAAAGTCGTGGAAGATTCCAATCTACAAGCGGGCGTCGTGACTATCTTTTGTCCTGGATCCACTGGCAGTTTGACAACAATCGAGTACGAGAGCGGAGCGATATCTGACTTCAAGCAAATTTTGAACGAGCTGATTCCGTATGAGCGCGACTACCAACATCATCGCCGCTGGGGTGATGACAATGGAGCTGCTCATGTGCGCGCTGCGCTGATGGGTCCTTCGCTCAGCATACCCTTCGCGCAGCGTCGCCTGATGCTGGGCACCTGGCAACAGATTGTTTTCATCAACTTTGACACGCGCCCACGCTCACGCCAGATTATTGTACAGGTCATGGGAGAGTAAGCGAGCGGCGGGCAGGCTGATGCAATACCTATGGTATTAAAGGCCCCGCGCGTTGTTGAGCGCCTGCTGCGTGTCGATACCAGCCAACTCGTGGCAAGCTTCAATATAGGCTACCACGTTCTCCAATGGCACATCGTCCAGAATAGTGTGTGAGCTTTGCAGGATGTAGCCTCCTCCTCGACCGAGGTGTTCGGCGCGCTCAAAGATTTCTGCCCGCACCTGCTCAGGTGTTCCGTGTGGCAAAGTGTGCTCCACGTCGATGCCGCCGTAAAATGTGAGCTGATCGCCATATTGCTCCTTGACGGCATAGATATCATAAACCTGTGGCTCTAAGGGATTGAACACATCTAAACCGATCTCGATCAGGTCAGGCAAGATTTTCAGGACGTTTCCATCGGAGTGCTGGCCCACGACCAGCCCGTGCTCCTTCACTCGTTGATAACAGATGGCCATTCGCGGCTTGATAAAACGGCGCCACATTGCTGGGCTGAAGAGCAAGCTGGTTTTCGATCCCCAATCGTCAGCAAAATAGAAACCATCAATTCCTAAAGCGATCTGCTGATCGATGATGGGCAAATTCCATTCATATAGTATTCTATCCAACAGCTCTTCTACCCACTCAGGTCGCTCAGCCATATCCACCAGCAGTTCTTGCATACCCCGGATCGCCCACGCGCGCTCAAACAAGGCCATGCCAAGCTTACCGAAAACAAAACGCTTGCCACGGTGGCGGTCCGCTAGCTTGCGCGCCGCGTCAAAGCGACCACTACGATAAGGATCGGGCATACGATAGGTCTCCAGGAGGCGGTAGTCCTCTGAGAGCGGATGGGCAACAGGATGGGGCATACCTCCCCTCCGATCCCATACACAGCCGAATTCGTCGGTATGCAGACCACCCTGGGCATCCAGCGAGGACATAACCGGGCCACCACTAGGTACCAGCTCTACCTGGACATTCTCGGCCCAAGGATTGACGTTGAAGTCACTGCCGACCTTCACAATATGATTGCCCACAAATTCGATCAGAGCCTCATTGTCTGACAGACCGTAATGACGCCGAACCTTCTCATAGACGCTGGCTGTGGCGTGAAAATTGTATGGTACGCAATCAGGTTCTTCGTGGCGAATTGCCTTAAGGACGCGTTCTCGCTGATTCATTTTGCAGCTCCCTCTCCACTACACCGAGCCGTGGTGGCTCATGTTTCAATACAATGCCATATTGGGGCACGCCCAAGTGTTTAGATACCACCTCACATTTTGCCTGCAGCAAATAAAACGCTGGTGCGCCGCTGCCGTCAACGCTTTCAAAGTTGGCCTGGCCTTTGGCGATGATCAAATCGGCTGCCCAAAATCGCTCAACGAACTCGGGTGAGCAGCGATAAAGTAACGTACCCAAGGCATCGCTCCCATTATCAACAATGGTAGCCACTTCGTGAATGCCTGCTGCTATGGCATCCTCAAGAGTAGCATCGTTGACAGTAGGAGCTGCTTTGACCACGTAAGTGACCGGCACAGGCAACTGCTCAATCAATACTCGGTCGAAAACCGTCTCGCCGGCATTATCAGCCAGGTACAACACATTGCGGCATCGAGTCAATGCCACACGCAGTGCGGACAAATGGTTGATGGCAAACGGTTCCCTGAGCACGCGTTCAATGGTGCTTTCGAGGTCAAATTCTTTTACCACGCCGTGGTCAATGATGTTTCCAGCGATGCTAAGCCTGACAGCTACTTCCAGAGGGTCTGGTGCGCGGCGCACCAGCTCCTTCAAGCGCGGCAACAATGCTAACGCTTGCCGAGTGCTGTGGTCCTTGGCTCTCCGATAAGGATCAACACTGAGAGATACCTGGCGCACCATTTCTTGAATGCGCGAAGACATCTCGGAGGGAGTATAGCTCATATCGTACCTTTGTGCTTCCACAAGGACGCGCTGTAGTAGCTCATACTGTTGCGCCTCGCTCAGATCAGCTACGCGCGCCGAGTCGAGAATCTGGCGCAAGAAACATGGGAAACAATCCAAATAGGTCTTCACAACGCACACCTCAATGTTTTTGTTGAAATGAACATTGACTACTCTCGTTAGTAAAGAAGGTTCTTGAAGCTACAGCAATTGCACCATTGTCCCCTGATCTGGCTTGTTCTCGGGGTGTGCCCATCTCATTCTAACACATCTGCCTGGCTTACCCCTAATTATCATCTTATCATTATACCATAGCCTCTCGAGAATTGATTTGCCCCTCCCCCACGCGCGTGCTAGAATGAAATGAATCCTATGGTCTTGGTGCGTTTGAACGAAGTGATACCCTGGCGAATCCGCATTCTCCTGACTTTAGTAGCCACCGCGTTAATTTTCGCCTTGGGAGTGGCAACCGGATTCGGAGTGCACTGGTACTTCACCCGTGACAATCCGACCGCTGAAGAAGTTAACCAATTTAGCCTTTTTTGGGAAGTTTGGTGGCTCGTCAAGGATAAATTTTACGGTGATATCCCTGCTGCGCCGACACCTGTGTACGGCGCCATCAGAGGGGCGCTCGCAACCTTGCAGGATCCATATACCATTTTCGTCGAGCCACAACCGCGCGCCCTGGAGAAAGCAGATCTGCAGGGGCGATTCGGCGGCATCGGCGCCCTGGTGACTCGGAGTAAGCAAGGCGAGGTCATCCTGCAGCCAATGCCTGGGTCACCTGCCGAGAGAGCTGGCGTTCGAAATGGTGACCAGCTCCTCAAGGTGGATGACACAGCCATCACGACCACAATGAAGACCGAAGAGATCGTTCTGCTCATTCGTGGAGAAGTGGGTACTCAGGTGCAGCTTACCTTGCAGCGCGCCGGTCTGCCTCAATCGCTGGTGATCTCTATTACGCGCGAGCTCATTGAGACTCCCTCAGTGGAATGGCGTATTCTGGAACAAGAACAAGCAATTGGATATCTGCGCATTCATATGTTCACCGAGCGCACTGCGGGGGAAACTCGACGGGCGCTACAAGATCTGCTGGATAAAGGAGCACAGCAGCTCATCTTAGATCTGCGGGGTAATGGCGGGGGGGTGCTCGACGCGGCAGTTGATGTGGCAAGCGAGTTTCTTGAGTCAGGTGTGATCTTGTTTGAAGAACGGCGCGATCAACCAGAGAAGAGCTACACGGTCAAATCAGGCGGCCTGGCTATTCAGCAACCGATGGTTGTACTGGTGAATGGAGGGACTGCCAGCGCATCCGAGATCGTGGCTGGTGCTCTGCAAGATCACAAGCGCGCTGTGTTGATAGGAGAAAAGACCTTCGGCAAGGGATCGGTGCAAGTGGTCTTCGACTTGTCCGACGCCTCATCGGTGCATATCACGGTAGCGCGCTGGCTTACCCCGAACCGCCATCGCATCGACCCCGAGGGGTTGCAACCGGACATTTTTGTTCCGGTCTCGGATGAGGATAGAGCTGCGGAACGTGACCCTCAGCTTGAGCAGGCTATCGTTTATTTGCGAGAGCAGGTTGTGAATGGTCGTCAGCCGAGCACAGGAGATTGATCAATGAGCTTGGGTGAATTTCTCAAGTCAGTCGTTCGACTTTGGGTTATGGCCATGCTGGCGACCGTGCTCATGTTGGCCGCTTTCGGCGCAGGCTATTTTCTCCACGCTTCGCATCAGCTTGGGCTGGGAGCGGTTGATCTAACCGGCTCATCTACCGAACTCCGGAGCAGCAGCGAACGCCAACCGCCAGAGTTTGCAGTGTTCTGGGAGGCTTGGTACTTCATTGAGCAACACTTCTATGGGGAAGTTCCGCCGGTACAAGAACGCGTTTACGGCGCGATACGCGGTATGGTGAACTCGTTTGGAGATCAGAATACTGCCTTTATTGATCCAACGCGTGCCGAGATCTTCCGCCAGGATACCAGTGGCAGCTTCGAGGGAATTGGTGCAGCAGTGCGTATGGACCAAATGGGGCGTTTGGTCATTGTGGAGCCATATCCTGGCCGTCCAGCAGCTGAAGCCGGGCTGCGACGGGGAGATATCATTCTCAAGATCGACGGCACACCCACGGAGGGGATGAGTCTCTACGAAGCGATTTCACTCATCCGTGGCCCAGCGAACACAAAGGTCACGCTGACCATCTTCCGTGAAGAGGTCGAAGAGCCATTTGATGTGACCGTTACGCGTGCTCGTATTGAGATTGAGGTTGTTGAGACAGAGCGACTGGATGGTGATCTGGGCTACGTAAGCTTGTCTGAATTCAGTCGAGGCGCAGCTGACAAGGTTGCCCAGGCGATCCAAGCGCTGCAAGCGAAAGGCCAATTGAAAGGGCTGATCTTTGATTTGCGTAACAATCCAGGGGGGTTGTTGGACGAAGCCATCGCAGTCGGCAGCCAGTTCATTGCTGATGGTGTTATCACCATTGAGCGTGAGAAGGGCGGCACAGAGCAGGTCTTCGAAGCACTACCCAACGGTGTGGCTACAGAGCTCCCACTGGTAGTGCTCATTAACCAGGGCAGTGCCAGTGCTGCTGAGATTGTCGCAGGTGCGGTCCAGGATTACAAACGTGGCACGGTTGTGGGCGAACAGTCATTTGGCAAGGGCACCGTCCAGATTCCCCGTGCTCTGAGTGATGGTTCTGAGCTGCGCGTCACCATTGCCGAGTGGCTGACACCCAAGGGTCGCCAGATCAACGGAAGCGGTATCACCCCAGACATCATCGTGGAACGCACTCAGGAAGATTTTGAAGCAGGGCGCGACCCACAGTTGGAACGCGCAGTAGATCTTCTCCGAGGGAAACCGTGAGGGCAAAGACAGAGGCCGTTAAGACGGTCGCGACCAACCGTAAAGCCTACCACGATTACTTTATTGAGGATACCCTCGAGGCTGGTATTGCGCTCACCGGCACCGAGATCAAATCGGTGCGTGCCGGTCAGGTCAATCTGCGCGATAGCTTTGCCATCATTAAAGAGGGTGAAGTGTGGCTGCTGAATGCGCATATTGCGACGTATCGTGGTGCTTCCTATTTCAACCATGATCCGCGTCGCCCGCGCAAGCTGCTCCTGCATCGCTATGAAATCAACCGTCTGATCGGCAAAGTGCAGGAGAAAGGGCTCACGTTAATCCCACTGCGTATGTATCTGAAGAACAATCTGGCCAAGGTGGAATTGGGTCTGGCGCGCGGCAAGAAACAGTATGATAAGCGTGCCGCGTTACGGGAGCGAGAATCACGCCGGGAAATAGAACGCGCCATCGCTCGCTATGGTAGAGAGTGACCCATATGGTTCCCTTCATCCTCACCCCGCAACAAGACACGTTGCTGGTTGAAGAGAGGCGCTGCCTGAACGAGTTGCAGATAGTATTGGCTCGTTTCGATGCAACCCGGGATGATCAGGCGACCCTGGAACGTTCTGTCCGACAGCTGGATGAGCTCTTCCTGCTTGTAGTCGTCGGTGAGTTCAATGCTGGTAAGAGCGCGCTCATTAATGCGTTATTAGGACAGCCGCTACTCAAGGAAGGGGTCACGCCCACTACCACGCGCATTCACCTGGTGAAGTATGGTGTAAGCAGCGAACATAGCCGCCTTGATGCGGTAACCGAGATAACCACTGCCCCTCTGGACATCCTCCGCGAGATCAACATCGTGGACACTCCCGGCACGAACGCTATCCGACGTGAGCACGAAGCGATCACCCAGGAGTTTGTGCCGCGTTCAGATATGGTGCTTTTCGTTACCTCAGCGGATCGCCCTTTTACCGAGAGCGAACGCGCGTTCCTGCAACGCATTCGCGAATGGGGCAAGAAAGTGGTGTTGGTGGTGAACAAAATTGACATTTTAGAGCATCCGGAAGACATCGGTAAAATTGTCTCGTTCATCGCCGAGAACGCGCGTGCTATGCTGGGATTCACACCTGAGATCTTCCCCATTTCCGCACGCTTAGCACAGCAGGCCAAGCGCAACGGTGACAGCGCGTTGATAGAAGCGAGTGGTTTTGCACTCCTTGAGCGTTACATTGTGGACACCCTCGATGAGAAGGGGCGCATTCAACTCAAGCTGTTAAGTCCTTTGGGAGTGGCGCGCCATATAGCCAACAAGTACCTGGGGATCGTTCAGCAACGTATGGACTTGCTGCGCGACGATCTCACCACTATCCAGGACATAGAAGCTCAGCTGAGCATTTACGAGCAGGATATGCGTCGTGATTTCCGCTTCCGACTGACCGATGTGGAAAACGTGCTTCACGGTCTTGAAAGCCGAGGCATCGAGTTTTTTGAGGAGACCGTTCGGCTAGCGCGTGTTTTCGACCTGCTGAACAAGGAAAAGATCAAAAGAGATTTTGCGCGAGTAGTCATCGCAGATGTACCTCAGCGGATTGAACAGCGCGTGAACCAGGTGATCGACTGGCTGGTGGCAAGCGAATTGCGCCAATGGCAGGCTGTTATGGAGCGAATAGGACGGCGTCAATCCGAACATGCCGAGCGCATAGTCGGTCAGGTAGGAGGCACTTTCGATTATGACCGTGCCCGTTTGTTGGACGGTGTCGGGCGCGCGGCGCAGAGCGCTGTCGAGCAATATGATCACGAACGCGAGGCACATCGCCTTGCCGAGTCGGTGCAAATGGCAGTGGCCGGCACCGCGCTAATCGAGGTGAGTGCGCTTGGCCTAGGAACACTGGTCATGTTGCTCGCCACCACTACATTGGCTGATGTGACAGGGTTGCTGACTGCTGGCTTGGTCGCTACATTGGGGTTCTTTGTCATTCCAGCTCGCCGCCGCGAGGCCAAAGCAGAGTTGCGCCGGAAGATCGGTGAGGTGCGTCGCGAGTTGATGTCAGCATTGACCCGACAATTTGACCTCGAATTGGAACGCAGTGTACGAAAAATTCAAGAATCTATTGCCCCTTACACCCGGTTTATACGTGCCGAGCAGGATCGTCTGAATGACACCCATACTCGCCTGTCTAGCATTGTGCAAGACATGGAGCGGTTGCAGGCACTCATTGAAGCGCTGTGACATTGTTCTTCTCCCCTGGGAGACAACTGATGAACCTTGATACGCAGGTGCAGAGACCCGAGGTAACAACCTCGGTGCCACCTCCTCAGATGGATCGTGCACGCTATCTACGGGTGATGAGCTTCTTTATTAGGGCGTTGGCGTCCATTATCTGGTGGGATGTCCTGCTGCGCAATTTACCCATCGTACACCACATGGCTGTGCACACCGCCTTACGACGCTGGCGCACTCTCGCCCGTCGCTACCGCCAGCTGGCAGTGCAACTAGGTGGCGTGCTCATCAAGCTGGGTCAGTTCCTCAGCATTCGTGTTGACGTGCTTCCTGCCGAGGTAATCGCTGAGCTGGCCGACTTGCAGGATGAGGTACCGGCGGAAGACATCACCCACATTCACGCTACAATTGCACAGGAGTTTGGCCGCCCTGCTGAAGCAGTATTTGCCTGGTTCGCCCCGTTGCCAGAGGCCGCCGCCTCTCTGGCGCAGGTGCACCGGGCCCGTCTCCGTCTGCCCTCGTCCCAGCCCGGAGATTCGTGCGACGAGATTGAGGTAGTAGTCAAGGTTCAGCGCACCGGTATCCGACGCGTTGTCGAAACCGATTTGGCTGCCATCCGCGCCGCTGTCCGCTTGTTGCAGCTATATCCGCCGATTGCACGGCGGGTGGATACGGAGCGCCTGCTGAGCGAGTTCACCAGCACCACCCGCGCTGAGCTGGATTTCGTGGCCGAGGGCAAAAACGCTGAACGCTTTGCCAACGACTTTGCTGATGACCCCGGCATTGTGGTACCGCGCATCTATTGGGATTACACCACCACGCGTGTGCTTACTATGGAAAACGTGGCAGCTATCAAGATAACCGATCGGGTTGCCATGCAGGAAGTCGGCATCAGTCCGGAGCAAGTGGCACGCCGAGTCTATCGCGCCTACTTGCGTCAGATCTTTATTACCAATTTTGTCCACGCCGACCCCCATCCGGGTAACCTCTTCGTGCGTCCACTGGACAAGGATGATCTGTCGGAGAGCTCTGCCGATAGCCGACCTTTCCAGATTATCTTCGTGGACTTTGGCATGATGGCCGTTGTCCCAGAGCGTTTGCGTGCAGAGGCGCGCGAGTTGTTGCTTGGTCTGGCCACGCGTGATGCACGCCGCATCGTACAAGCATACATAGACGCCGATGTGTTGCTGCCCAGTGCGGACCGTCACCGCATCGAGGAACTTCACGAGACGTTGTTAAGGCGTTTATACGGCGTCAAGATAAACCAGCTTCCCCACATAGCGTTAAGCGAGGCGCAGTACCTGTGGCACGAATACCGCGATATTATCTTTGAGATGCCATTTCAGTTCCCCTCGGATGTGCTTTTCGTCGTGCGTGCGCTCGGAATTCTGGCTGGCATCGCCACCACTCTGAACCCTGAGTTCGACCCGTGGGCCGAGACGCTTCCCTTCGCCAGACAAATTGCCACTCAGGAGCTCGAGCAGGGTTGGAACCGTTGGTTGGATCAGATATTGGAGATGGCTCGTTTAATGTGGACGATGCCCATACGGCTGGACCGTCTCCTGACACAGGCAGAACGTGGTGAGCTGGCTACGATAGCGAGCCTGGCGCCCAGCGCGGAGCGCATGCTGCGTCGCATGGAACAATCACTGGAACGTCTTACCTGGGGAGTTATTTTTACCAGCTTGTTGATTGCAGGTATTCTATTACGTCTCAACGAAGGACCAAGCTGGATGAGCACAGCGCTGTTGGTTGGTGCAGGGTTGGCATTGCTTTGGGGTTTGACGCGCCATTGAATACAGAGTTGCCGTCCCCTCATATGTGGTTCAGGTGATGACAGTCGCGTACCGCTATATCGAACGCCTTAAACGCCTCCTGCGGCGGGAAGAAGGCACGATTGTCAAGGATTGGGGAGGCCGACTTCCTGTGGTGTTGGCCTATCCCAATACCTACTACGTTGGCATGAGCAGCTTAGCGATCCATGCTTTGTATCGCCTGTTTAACCAGCGACGCGATATCGTATGCGAACGGGTTTTCCACAGCCTGGAGGCTCATAAGCGCGAAGATACCCTGCCTCTCTCCGTGGAATCACAGCGCCCCATGCACGAATTCTCCGTCATCGCGTTTACCGTTTCGTACGAGCTGGACTACTTCCACATCGTGGATATGTTACGCCGAGCTGGGATCCCTCTTCTGACAGCTCAACGTGACGAATCTTGGCCACTTTTGTTGGCAGGTGGTCCAGCGGTGTCGGCCAACCCTGAGCCATTGGCCGACATCATCGATGCCTTTGCTATCGGCGAAGCAGAAGCCCTTCTTCCATCTCTTTTGGAACTCTTGCCCGAGGCGTGTCGTTCCGAACGTAGCCATGCATTGCATCTGTTGGCCACTGTGCCCGGCATCTACGTTCCAGCACTCAAGAATGCGCCGGTGCGGCGCCTATGGCAACGTGACCTGAATCTCCAACCTGCTATTACGCAGATCTACACACCGCACACAGAGTTTGGCGATCGTGGTCTGATCGAGATTGGGCGTGGTTGTTGGCGCGGCTGCCGTTTCTGCTTGGCTGGCTTCATCTACCGTCCAACGCGCTACGTCGGCCTGGAGGCCATTCTGGACGCGGCACACCAGGTGCAGATGCACCGCGATAGGGTCGGCCTAGTCAGCGCGGCGGTGAATGACCACCCTCAAATTGATCAATTAGTGACTGAGCTGCGGCGTATGGGACTCAAGGTGGCAGTCTCCTCACTGCGGGTTGATGCCGTGTCCGAAACCCTTGTTCAGGCACTTGCTGAGAGCGATACTCAGACGCTCACCCTTGCACCTGAAGCTGGCTCCCCACGCCTGCGCCAGTTGATCAACAAACCTCAGGATGATACCCGGCTGTTTGAAGTGGTCGAGATGGCTGCTCGCTACGGTTTTCCCCAGGTCAAGATGTATTTCATGGTGGGTCACCCCGGTGAAACCGAAGCGGATGTGGAGGCGATTGTTGATCTGGTAGCAGCAGTCCGTGCCCGGTTTCCACGCCATCTCGTTATCAACGCGACTCCTTACGTGCCCAAGCCACACACACCCTTCCAATGGGCTGCCATGGCGTCGATCGACACTCTGGTGGCACGCATCGCCTACCTCGAGAAGCGTTTGCAGCGTATGCGGGTCACGGTGCGCTCAGACAGTCCTACTTGGGCCGCTGTGGAAGGTGTATTGGCGCGTGGCGACCGTCGTCTGGGAGCAGTTCTGACAGCGATGAAGCGTGTCAGCCTACAAGAATGGAAACGTGCTATGAAGCACGCGGGGTTGTCAGCGGAGGAGTTCTTGCGCGCCAGGTCTTACGACGAAGTGTTGCCATGGGCAGTGGTCGATTCAGGTGTGGCACAATCTTTTCTCGCACGTGAGAGGCAACGTGCGCAAGAGACGATGACCCAGAGTGCACTCGATGAAATACCAGAGCGAAAGGAGAAGAGCTACCCAGGCTGAAGGTGTGTCTTTCTCGAAACAGCACACCAGTATTTGGTGCTCGCTCCGTTTCCGGGCATAATATGCATCCATGAAAAAAGGGCTAATGTGGTTGGTGGGGCTGGCATATGCAGTGGCACTTGCGGCGGCATGTACGCGCCAGGCGCCCGCACGTCCTCTGGCGACCCGTCCTCCGTTTGAACTGGCGCTGGGGTTATCCCCTATGCCGACGCGCACGCCAACGCCTACCTTCACAGCTACACCAACTGCGACTGCTACGGCCACCCCTACGCCGACACCTACCCAAACACCCACCGCTACCCCTGTGCCCAGCCAGAGGATGGCCTCTGCCATGCAGGCCTTCGAGTGGGGCGACTATGAACACGCCTCCCAGGAATTCGACGCGCTACATGCCGACCTTGGCGCCAATGACGACGAGCGTCGCGACGCTGCCTTCTGGCGTGCGCGCAGTCGCATTGAGGCTTCTGACTATGCCGGTGCAGCAGCTGCACTGAAGGAGTTTATCGCTGCCTACCCGACCGACCGGCGCATAGCAGCCGCACAGTTTATGCTCGCCCGCGCTTATGAAGGTCTGGAAGACTGGCGCAACGCTATTGCAGCCTATCGTCAGTACCTGCGCCTCAGCACCACATTGGCTATGGAAGCGTACGATGGCATTGGAAAAGCTGCCATCCGGCTGGGCGACTACGCGACCGCTGTGCAGGCGTACACAGAAGGCGTGCAAGCGGCTCAAGAGAACTCATGGCTGGTTTACATGCGTGAGGGTATTGCTCAGGCAGAGATGGCGCGTAATCGCCCACAGGAGGCGGCAAAACAGTACGATGCCATTTTGGGTGTGGCACGCATTGACGCCTATCGTTCGCGCATCCTGTACCTGGCGGCACAAGCACTTATTCAGGCGGGCGACCAACGCGCAGCACAGCAGCGGTATCTGGAAGCAGTCAATCGTTATCCTACCACCCAGTATGCCTATCTATCGCTGATCGAATTGATCAACGCAGGAGTAGCTGTGGACGACTACCAGCGCGGTCTGGTGGACTACTATGCCAAGGCGTACCAGCCAGCCATTGACGCCTTAACCCGCGTGGTGCAGCGTAAACTAGATGCACGAGGGGGCGACGCGTTATGGTACCTGGCATTATCACTAAAGGCAAATGGCAATCTCAGCCAGTCCATCCAACGTTTTCAGGAATTGATCAACAAAGTGCCCCAGAACAAGCATTTCGGCGAGGCCTGGTTGGAAATGGCCGCTGCGTACGCGCTGCGCAAGGACACGGAACAGGCGCTACGAACCTACCGCCAGTTTGCGACCCAATATCCTGCATCTCCCTTGGCGCCTCAGGCGCTATGGAGGGCAGCAATCTTGCAAGTTTCCATGGGTGACCTGACAGGTGCTGCCAAGACCTACCGTGACATGGCAACACTTTATCCTCAGGCAGAGAACGTTCCCCAGGCACTCTTTAATGCTGCCTTGCTCGACTACCAACGTGGCGACTACGCCGCAGCACGCACGGCTTGGCAAGCATTGGTACAAAAGTACCCTAACAGTGATTCTGCCACTGCTGCACGTTTCTGGATCGGCAAGGCGTGGTTGGCCTTAGGTGAACAAGAGCAAGCTAGACAGGCTTTGCGGGCGGCTAATCGCTGGGCACCCCAGTCGTACTACGGGCTGCGGGCCGCTGAATTACTGGCCGGAGTAGCAGCGCTACGCTCTGGGGGTTTTAATGGACAGATGACCGAACCGAACTCCGATCAGAGGGAAGCGGAAGCATGGCTGACGAGCTGGCTCGATGCCTCAGCCAGCAGTGCACTAGCGGCGTTGCCACCCAAGATCACGAATTTGCCGGCCTGGCAACGCGGTGAGGCACTTTTGGAAGTGGGGCGTCGCGTCCAGGCATTGGAGGAGTTTGAGAAAATCAAACAGCAATGGTGGGATGATGCCTTAGCAATGTACCAGCTGGCATTGGCATTCCGCGAGCGAGGGCTCTATCGTCTTTCCATCTTGTGCGCCGGGCGCCTCATCCGCCTGGCACCAGCCGAGCAGCGTTCTATGGTGCCTCTATTCATTCATAAAATATCTTATCCGCTGCATTTCCGCGAGCTCGTGATTGCCCAGGCAAAGGCATACGACATAGATCCCCTGCTGCTTCTGGCTTTGATTCGCCAGGAGAGTCTGTTTGAACCTTCCATTACTTCCATAGCCGATGCGCGCGGCCTAGCTCAAGTGATTCCACCGACTGGAGAATGGATTGCCAACCAGCTTGGATGGACGAAATGGCAGCCAGACGATCTCTGGCGTCCGATGGTAAGTGTCCTCTTTGGAGCATACTACCTGCATGTGCAGCTAAATGCCTTTGATGGACAGGTTGTCCCAGCGCTGATGGCATACAACGCCGGGCCGGGCAGGGTGCGTCAGTGGCTGGCCAGCTTTCCTGATGTAGACCTGCTGGTTGAGACGACGCCTTTCTCAGAACCTGCAAGGTATGTGCGACTGATCTATGCCAATTACTACAGCTACCGACAGATCTATCGGCCAGGCTCGTAAGCCCAATTCTTTCTGACAATCTATAATATCTATATACTTTCCAATTTTTTACGCCCAGGCACTTGTATTCCGTAGTGATTTATGGTAAAATACATTACGTAAACATTATCGGTGAGCCTCGCCTAAGGAGAACAAACCATGAGTGCAACAACAAAGAGTTCGTATCGCGCGGCCCTGCTGGCTGGCGTTGTTGGATTAGTGGTAGGCATCCTCATCGGCTGGCTGGCAATTGGTTGGCTGCTCTGGCCCGTCCAGTATGTAGGTGAAGCATATACCTACGAGCTCAACCTGCCCGACAAGATAAATTATGTGGCCGCTTTGGTCGACTCCTATAGCTTGCGCCGCCAAGTTGATCTGGTCCGTCAACGCCTTGCCAGCTGGCCTCTCGAGGACAAGATTACCACGCTCGCTGAGCTGTATGCCCGATATGAGCGTGAAGGTATGGCGGTCGAGGCACACCAGATCGTGGAGTTGACTGGTCAGCTCAAGCAAGTGGAAGGCTGGGACGCCAGCGTGGTCAACACGACTCTCAGTTCCCTTGTAGCACGCTATCTTGAACAAGGTGACAGGGAGCGAGCCCAGTTCATCAGCCTGTTTGGCAGCGAGATTGGACTGGTGTCCGCCTCGCCGGGTGAGGAGGCAGCACCGCCCGCAGCCCGGGCGGCGCCATCACCAGCTGCAGGTGGTGCTGTTGAATGGATCTTGCCCATTCTGCTCGCAGTACTTGGCGTGGTCGTTGTGGTGCTTGTGGTGTTGTTCTTGATGCAACGTCGCAGCGTCCGGACCACGGCGAAGCCTACAAGGGGTGCTCCTTCTGCACCAGTTATGGTACCATCTGAACCTGGCGCGTTACTCTCCACCCTTAGTACATATGAGTTGGGTATGGACAGTTTCGATGAGTCGTTCTCCATCGAGGAGAATGGCGTCTTCAAAGGCGAATGCGGCATGGGTATCTCCGAGGTGATAGGCGAGGACAGGCCGCGCAAGGTGGTAGCGCTCGAACTCTGGTTGTTTGATAAGGGTGACATCCGCACTATCACAAAAGTGCTGGCAAGCGAATATGCTTACAATGACGAGCTATTGCGCAATCGCCTATCGGCACGGGGAGAAGCTGTTCTTGCTCAACCTGGCACAACACTCGTGCTGGAAACCGCAGCTCTTTCCCTGAAGGCGACTGTGCTGGAAGTAGAGTATGGGACCGGTGAAGACGTCCCACCGCGCAGTTTCTTCAAGAGGGTGAATGTGGCACTCTCCGCGCGCTCGAAAACAACGGGGGCTGAAGAGATGCCCGTAGTGCCGGAAGAGATGGGGTCAGCGCCAGAAGAACCATCTATGTAGGGGTGTCCCTCACATTAATGCTATATGTGGAGCTATCGAAACTACTCGGCGGACACACTACACGCGTTCTAGTGGGTCAAACAGCTTTTGATACTCTTGCTGTGCAAAGCGATCTGTCATACCGGCTAGATAGTCGCAGACGACTCGCTCTGGGCTTTCCTGAATGTCATCGCTGCTGCGTGCGCGCATCAGGCGTTCCTGTACCTGCCATGGTAGTAGCCATGGCTCTGCCAGATACAGGCGGAACAGGCGAGAAAGCAAGCGCTGTGCTTTGTTCGCCATACGCATGACGCGCCAGTGGCGGTAGAGGTTGTGGTACAGAAAGTCTTTCATTTCGCGGTTGTAACGTTGCATTGCTGGAGTGTGTGCGACGACATTCTCGGGCAAAGCGCGTATGTCATCCGGTGAACCAACGTGGCTTTCTCGTAGCCGTTTATCGGTCTCAGCGACCAGATCTGTCACTTCACAGCCAATCATACGGCGGATGATGCGGTGGCGATCCATCTCAGAGAGGTTGGTGGTTGCGTCAACATTTAGCGCGCTGGTGATCTCGCGCCACAGTCCCACCTCTTTGAGCTGTTGTGGCAACAACAGGCCAGAACGCAGCCCATCATCCAGATCAGATGTGATATAGGCAATCTCATCGGCAGCATTAACAATCTGACATTCCAAAGTGCCACGACGGCACAGCGTGTCCGCGAGGGTTGCTGGGCAATCATATTCCGTCTCGTGCTTCATGATACCTTCACGTACTTCCCACGAAAGGTTGAGGCCGTCGAAGTCGGGGAAGCGTTTTTCCAGCTTCTCAACGATGCGCAGGCTTTGCAGGTTATGGTCAAACCCGCCATGGTTCTTCATCAATGTATTCAGAGTAGCTTCTCCACTGTGACCAAATGGGCCGTGTCCCAAATCGTGCGCGAGACAGATAGCCTCAGTAAGATCCTCGTTGGCGCGCAGCGCGCGTGCAACGGTTCGTCCGATCTGGGCTACTTCCAAGGTGTGCGTGAGACGCGTGCGATAGTAATCGCCTTCGCTAGTAATGAAAACTTGCGTCTTATACTCCAGCCGTCTGAAGGCGGTAGTGTGCAGGATGCGATCACGATCACGCTGGTAAACCGTGCGGTAAGCATGTTCTTCTTCGGGATACTCTCGCCCTCGCGTATGACGACTTTTCATGGCGTAGGGTGCCAGACGTTCGATCTCTTGTTGCTCCATCTCTTCGCGTGACAGGATCATACCCACTCCCTCAAACTGTATTCTTTACACCGGACAGGTGGGTTGCTAATGCGCCATAGCAGTGTTTACGTAAGTTTATTGTAGCCGATAGGAGGAGGTATCGTCAATGAAAACTGTAGAAAATGGAGGGGACAGGTTTATAGCGCTATATCGAGAAACGATATGGAAGTGCTGGTTGGTATGTGTGATCGGTTTGATCGTAATATTACTCACGGCAAAACCGGTGTATGCACAGGGTGGTGTTGTGTACGTGGTGCAACCGGGCGATACATTGACCAACATTGCCGCGCGTTACGGCCTGACATTAGCGCAGCTGGCTGCTGCAAACGGACTACCGTGGAACGCATGGGTGTATGTTGGGCAACGACTGACCATTCCTGGCACCACACAGACACCAATTGCATCTCCCGCTCCCAGTGGTAGCACGCACGTTGTACAGCGAGGCGATACGCTCTCTTCGATCGCTCTGCGCTATGGCACCACAGTAGCAGCACTCATGGCAGCGAACGGACTGACAAATCCTAACTTTATCTACATTGGGCAACGATTGGTCATCCCTGGCAGGTCTACGGCACCCGCACTCCCCTCCCCTCCAATCGCCGACTACGGTGCCAAGTGGATCGACGTGGACCTGACACGCCAGATCTTACGTGCTTATACTGGTCAGACGCAGGTCTTCCAGACATTTGTTTCTACTGGCCTGCCGAGCACGCCCACAGTCACAGGCTCCTACCGCATTTACGCAAAATATGTGTCGGCACCGATGTCAGGGCCAGGATACTACTTGCCCAATGTGCCCTACATAATGTACTTCTACCGCGGTTACGCGCTACACGGCACCTATTGGCACAGCAACTTCGGGCGACCGATGAGTCATGGTTGTGTCAATCTCGCGGTAGCGGATGCGGAGTGGCTGTTTAACTGGGCAGAGGTGGGCACACTTGTGGTGGTTCATTATTGATGAGATTTTGACCGATGAGCATCTACTGTGCTAACAGCTGCTGTTCAATGACATCCACCGGTACACGGCACAAGCGTTGCACACCGGATCGCTTCCTCAACCAGTGTGGCAGCCTCATCAACCCGGCCAGCTGACCGAGCAATCGGGCGCGTGCTGCCTCACCGCGCCACGACCTCAGTGCTTCGTTGGCGATGTGACACTGCGCTCGGATGACTGCCCGCCAGTGTCGCCGCCATAGCGCAGCAGGATAGTTCTTTGCCAAGACCCAGATAGTGTTGCGACCGGTGAAGTAGCTGGCAATCTTGCCTCCGCCCGTGGCGCTTAGCTTGTGGTATACCACCGCCTGAGGCACAAAGATACACCGATAGCCAGCCAGCTGAGCACGCCAGTTCAGATCGACGTCCTCGCAATACATGAACAGATCCTCGTCGAAGAAGCCGATGTCATCAAGCATCTTGCGATGGTAGCAAGCTGCTCCTCCGCACGCTCCCCATATGTATTCTTCGCGGTCGTACTGACCCTCATCCCGTTGCCACACGCCACGGTTGGCTGGGATGCCGTCCACACCACACATATCACCGGCGGAATGCAGCACATCGCGTCGATCGAACAACAGAATCTTGCTGGCAGCCATGCCCGCTTCAGGATGACGTTGCAGAGCTCGGACAAGCTGGGCAGCCCACTCAGGCGTCACCTCTGTGTCGTTGTTGAGCGATCCAATCAGCTCACCGCTTGCCATCTGGAGGCCACGATTCATAGCACCCGTGAGTCCCAGGTTGCGTCCCAAAGCAAGCGTATGCACTTCCGGATAGCAAGTCCGGAGCAGCTCCAGCGATTCATCCGTAGATGCATTGTCCACAACGATGATTTCCAACCGTGGATAAGTCTGCAGACGTAATGCATCAAGGCAGGTGCGCAAGTGATACGCACCATTCCAGTTGGGGATGATAACGGAAAGTAGGGGAAGGTTACCCTTGGGTTGCATCGAGGCACTTTTCAGCAACTTAACAGGTGATGCCGTGCTCTCTCATACGATATCGCCCAGCACACGCCTCAGCCGCCCCCACCAGTCCAGCGTGGGTTCCTCTTCCGGCTGCGCCGGCGACGGAAGCACAGCATGCTGGTAGGCAGCCAGCAGGTCACCACGTCCGCTTCCCTGCGCCGTGGGCATCTCATTAAGGTCAAGGGCACCTCTTAACAATGCACGCTTGATATCTTGCGGTTTGAGGTCTGGATGCGCTTGCAGGAGCAACGCAGCGGCACCAGAAGCATGGGGTGTCGCCATACTGGTTCCCGACATCTCCGCATAGTTTTGCTGCATCGGGCGGCCCACCCGGGCGTTGCTGGCACGCGCGGAGACAATGTTTGTCCCCGGGAAGACAATGTCTGGCTTGATGCGTCCATCCAGAGTGGGACCACGCGAGGAAAATTGGGCCACATGGTCCATATCGTCTGCGGCTCCAACTGTGATCACCCAGCGTGCAACACCTGGCGCGCCAATCGTGGAGCGACTTGGCCCATTGTTACCTGCTGCAACGCATATGACAATTCCCAGCTGCCGTACTACCTGATCGCACAACGTAGAAAGGGCATCAGTACCATCGCCGGGTGTATCACTCCCCATGGACAGATTGATCACGTGTACGTCCTGAGTCACCGCCCATTCAATACCGGCTATGACATCGCTCATCATCCCGTTGCCGTTGGCATCCAGCACCTTGGCGATGTACAGACTGGCTGCCGGGGCGACTCCTCGGAAACGACCACCGGAGGCGGCCCCGCTTCCGGCAGCGATACCTGCCACATGGGTACCGTGTCCGTTGTCGTCGCTCCCGTCACCATTTACAAAGCTGGTCATTGCTGCAATACGCCCTGCAAAGTCCGGGTGCTGGGGATCAATACCGGTATCTAGAATCGCGATGCGGATCCCTTCGCCGCGCAATCCCAGATTCCACACCTGCGGAGCCCGGATACGCGGAACAGAGACATCCAGGCAGGTGTGCACGGGTAGGTCAGACCAGACATATTCTACGTTTTCATCCTCGCTTAACACTTCGATGTGAGACGCTGGTACTTCCATGGCAGTCGCAGAGACCAAACGATACTGGTGACGGATGTTGATCTCACCCGTCCTGAGAGCATTGGCAGCTGTAGCAATGAAAGTAGGGGCTTCGCGATGACGCACAATAATGCGGAGCGGCTGTGCCGAAGCAGCTGAGCGCATATGCATTTGCAGATCGGGTGAGATTTTATAGGCCATCCTCTTTCTCCCTGCAGTTACATCGCGGTGACAGGTTGGTCTTCCTCGACACTGAGGACCCACGCTTCGTCCAACAACGACAGAGCGGCACGAGCGTGGCCTCGCACAGATACACCCGGCAACAAACGAAACTGGTGTCTCACAGTAAGGCCTAATTCAGCAATTCGCGGGAGGTAAGGCGCAGGATCTCCATTGGTACGCACAATGAGTGCCACGACGTTCTCAGGAGCTGCTCCCAATTTCTCACGCAGTGCCAGTGTGATCTTCTCCATAGCGGTCATCACTCCTTGTGATTGCCCTGGTCAGGCTTCACATTATTAATCATACTACGACGCATGCAACTATGTCAACGACACTGTAACGTCCCATAGGCTAAATGACAGCCCCACAGAGTCTTTCTGCGCGCCGGTCCAATTGGTGCGTTTTCTGCGATCCCCCGTTGTCTGCTGGGTGCAATCTACGAACATTTGTTCTCTTCCCATTTTATACCATTTACATTGTACGCTTCCTTTGGCAGCGAGTTACGTTTATAATAAAAAAGGGTAGGTGAAAAAACAAGGCTTAAGTTTTCGGCGCCACACCCGTTGCCAAGCACCAATTAGGGGTGTCGTGGAAAATTGTGTCTTACTGTCTGTAAGGAACAAAATACAGGGCAACAGTTATGGAATGGCTGCTCCACATATGGCGACAGGCTAGCAGGTGGGCACTCGTAGCTCTCGGCTTGGCAAGCGTCATTTGCTGCATCTGGCTTGTCCGCGAAAGTGTCATGCATCGTACTGTGGGATCGCGTCTTGCCGAAACAGCTGTTTCCTTCGACAGAGCAGATGTGCAGGTCGTATTGTTGAGCGCTGGAGCTTGTGTTTTGGCAGGTCTAGTGGGCTGGATGTTAGCGCGAAGGACGGAGCCTCGCCAATTCGTCTCTCAAACCATTGCACGCAACCCAGGGGTCGAGTCCAGCACCACAGAGGACTTACAGGAGCTCTTGCCGGCTGCTGATTTGTGTGATCTCCCCCATGTCACGGCGTATGCCGAGCGAATGCGCGCTCGATTGGAATCCAGCCAAGGGGATCGCCGCTTATGGGAAGAGGTAATCGAAGACATTGTCGAGGAGCGCACCAGTGAGCTCGTGGCATTATACGAGCAATTGCGCCGTAAGGATGAGCTGTCCAAGCGTCTGTTGGGCAAGGTGTTGACGGCGCAAGAGCAGGAGCGTGCTCGCCTGGCGCGTGAATTGCACGATGAAATTGGCCAAGCTCTGACTGCGATCATTATGACCACTACTGTTGTGGAAAACAGTCTGCCGCCTGAATTTGCCAGTGGTCGGGAGAAACTGGCCAGTGTTCGCAACATAGCCAACCAGGCACTGAATGACTTAAGAGGGCTGATCTTTGACTTGCGTCCGGAGGTTCTAGACGATCTCGGACTTGCGCTTGCCCTGCGCGCCCAGACAAAGAAACACCTGGAACCGCTCGGAATCCAGGTGGATTTACGCGCGAGTGGACTCCGCGATAACCTACCCCACGAGGTTGAAACCACTGTGTTTCGGGTTGTGCAGGAAGCTATTACCAACATCGCACGACACTCACGGGCCACACAAGCTAGCATCTCGTTGACCAAACAGGAGAATCGTCTCTTGATTCGAGTGCGCGATAATGGGCAGGGGTTTGACCTTGATCAGGTAATGAACGGTCCACGCCAAGCTTGGGGGTTGCTGGGCATGGAGGAGCGTGTCACCTTGTTGGGCGGTAAGTTCTACATTAGCACACGTCCAGGAGCTGGTACTTTGCTGCTGGCCGAGATTCCGTTGGGCGGAGACTGGAACTTGACGCCTGCGAAGGGTGGAGGTCGGGTATATGAGCAAAATCCGTGTGTTGATCGCTGACGACCATTCTCTGGTGCGTGCTGGCATTCGCTTGTTGCTGGAGGGTCACCCCGATATTGAGGTCGTGGGTGAGGCAGGCAGTGGTTGCGACGTAGTCGAGCAGGCCTCTCGGCTGCAACCAGACGTGGTGTTGATGGATATCGCTATGGGCGACGTCAGCGGTATGGAAGCCACCCGGCTGATCAAAGAACGGGCACCGCAAGTGCGTGTCCTGGCGCTGACTATGCATGACCGTGAAGAATACTTTTTCGCGATGTTGCAAGCCGGTGCGCAAGGTTATGTGCTGAAGGAGAGCGACCCGGAAGAGCTGTTGTGCGCTATTCGTGCTGTCTATCGGGGTGAAGCTTACCTGTCCCCGGCAGTGACCAAGGCAGTGTTGAGCGACTATTTGGCCAATTCTGCAACCCAAAATCGCTCGCAGTACGACGAGCTCAGTGTCAGAGAGAAAGAGATTCTGCGCCTGGTGGCCGAGGGATACACAACGCGCGAGATAAGCGATCTCCTCTGCCTGAGCGAAAAAACGGTCGAGAAGTATCGTGCCGCTATTATGCACAAGCTGGGTCTGCAAAGCTTGTCTCAGCTGATCAAATATGCGATCCGCAAAGGGTTAATCGAGGTAGATAGCTAAGCTCTCCCGTAACATCCTAATTCGTGCGAGTAGGACACTATGCGAGTTGGTATCGTGGGTGCTGGATTTGTGGGTTCTACGGCTGCGTACGCTCTGGTAATGCGAGGCATTAGCCGTGAGATCATACTTGTAGACAAGAACAAGGCGCGGGCGCGGGCTGAGGCAGATGATATTCTGCATGCAGTGCCATTCGCCCAGCCAGTGTGGGTAAGTGCGGGCGACTATCAAGACCTGGCCGACAGTCAGGTTGTGATTCTGAGTGCGGGTGTGAATCAGCAACCTGGGGAGACACGTCTCCATCTCCTGGAGCGGAATGCAGCCGTCTTCCGGGAAGTTGTGCCTCACGTATTGCGATGGGCTCCCAACGCTGTGCTAGTTGTCGCCACCAATCCTGTGGACGTGATGACCCATCTCGCCGCGCACTATGCCTCTGAGAACGGGGTGCCATCTCGTCGGGTGCTCGGCTCAGGTACCATGTTAGATACAGCGCGTTTTCGCGCTCTCCTTGGGCGTGAATTGGGAGTGGATGCCCAACACGTGCACGGATACGTAGTCGGTGAACATGGGGATTCGGAGGTGTCGACTTGGTCACTTGTAAACATCGGGGGTGCATCTCTGGAGACTTTCTGTCGCGAACGGGGCATCTGTTTTGATGAGGAAAGGCGTCGTACGATTGACACAGCTGTTCGTGAAGCAGCTTACCAGATCATTGCTGGCAAAGGTGCTACTTATTATGGCATTGGAGCAGCTCTGGCACGCTTGATACAAGCTATACTCTACGATCAGCGGGCCGTGCTCACCGTTTGTACACCACTACAATGGGTGGAGGATGTGCAAGATGTCACCCTCTCGGTGCCCCATTTGGTAGGAGGTGATGGCGTTATTGCCCGTCTGCCCTTGGAGCTGGCCCCACAGGAGAAAGAAGCGCTACGTAACAGTGCAATGTTGCTGCGTAGCGTTATAGAACAGCTGGCAAATGTAGTGTGACCTACCGTGTAGGGTGAGAAGTGTCGGACGCTCTTGTATTAGTGACAGGTGCGACAGGATATGTGGGAGGCCGGCTGGTACCACGTCTCCTCGAAAATGGCCATCGTGTCCGCTGTTTGGTACGCGATCCAAGCCGTTTGCAAGGGCGATCGTGGATAAGCCAGGTGGAGGTCATACAGGGTGATGTGCTGTCATCGGTTGGTCTGACCAAGGCATTATCCGGGGTCACAACTGCATACTACTTGATCCATAGTATGACCAGCACACCCGACTTTCATGAGCGCGACCTCTATGCTGCAAACAACTTTGCTGCGGCTGCGTGCCAGGCCGGCGTACAACGAATCATTTACCTGGGAGGTCTGGGCGATCCCAAGGCCAATCTTTCCCTCCATTTACGCTCACGCCAGGAAACCGGCCGCGCCCTCAGTGCGCATGGCGTACCGGTCACCGAGTTTCGCGCAGCCATTATTGTGGGCGCCGGCAGTGTCTCGTTTGAGATGATCCGTTATCTGACGGAGCGCATCCCGGTGATGATCTGTCCACGATGGGTCTATACGCGTGTACAGCCGATCTCTATCGACGAAGTACTGCAATACCTGGTGGATGCCCTCCATGTCCCGGAAAGCACTGGTCGCATCCTCGAGATCGGTGGGGCGGATGTGTTGACCTATGGTGAGATGATGCTGGGGTATGCCCGTGTACGCGGATTGCGACGTTACCTGTTGCCAGTGCCAGTGCTATCACCGCGCCTCTCCTCATACTGGGTGCACTGGATGACACCAATCCCAGCTGAGATCGCGCGTCCCTTGATCGAAGGGCTGCGCAATGAGGTCATCGTACGCGACGATACGGCGCGCAGACTTTTTCCTCATATTAAACCGTTGGATTATCTGACTGCAGTGCGCAAAGCGCTTGCCAGTTTGAGAGCCGGGGAAGTAGAGACAACGTGGAGTGATGCTTTGGTGAGCAGCTGTGGAGATATTGTCCCCCTCACACTTCAAACGCGTGAAGGGATGATCATCGAGCAGCGACGCTTGTTGCTGGAAGCCGCGCCAGAGGTGGTTTACAAAGCTTTTGCTTCTTTAGGTGGTGAACGGGGCTGGCTTTATGCAGACTGGGCCTGGCGATTGCGAGGTACGGTCGACCGTATGGTAGGGGGCGTCGGATTACGACGTGGTCGGCGGCACCTTTATGATCTGCGTCCAGGTGACGTTCTGGACTTTTGGCGCGTGGAAGCAGCCGAGCCAGGACGCCTGCTTCGTTTGCGTGCCGAAATGAAGCTGCCTGGGGAAGCCTGGTTACAATTTGAAGCGTTTCCCCAACCAGATGGCAAAACGCTGTTGTTACAGACTGCTTTCTTTGCCCCTAAGGGTTTGCTGGGGCTCCTCTATTGGTATGCGTTGTTGCCAGCACATCGCCTCGTCTTTACAGGTCTCTTGCGCAGTGTGGCACGTTTGGCGCAAAGGCAGGCCGTTCCCTGCGCAGTCGAATCCCAACCCTAGCAACCCTCGACCCTACAGGTACCTCTTTCGTTTCGTAACAAACCATATTTGCAGCGCAGGCATATGTCCAGACGCTGGACAGCACTAGCAAATGATCCCCGAGCTCACCGCTAATGTGACGCCCATCCGCATCAGAAGCGGCCTTGGGACAGGCACGCCCAGCAACAATCCGTTACAATGTGAACACCTTGCACGGTTGATTATGTGATTATGAACGTAGATCGTTTCGATATCACGATGGTACGTCTATTCCGCGCTCCCCTTCGCCTCAATGCCAGTGGCGGTCTCGGCAGTATGGCCCACGAAAGGACGCAGCAGATTAGTAAACTCCATCGGCAGCACAAACTTGGTTGCCGGACCGCTGCCCAACGTCTTGAGCGTCTCCAAGTACTGCAAGCTCATTGTCTTGCCGTCTATGGTACGCGCCACAGAGTAGATCTTCTCCAGTGCCAGTGAGAAGCCTTCAGCGCGCAGGATGGCCGCTTGGCGATCGCCCTCGGCACGCAAGATAGTTGCTTGGCGTTCACCTTCGGCTACCTTGATAGCTGCCTCGCGTTGACCATCCGCTTGGGTGACAATGGCACGTCGCTCGCGCTCTGCGGCCAGCTGCCGGTTCATTGCTGCCTGCACTTCCTTCGGTGGCAAAATCTCCCGAATCTCCACTGTGGTTACTTTCACGCCCCAGCGTTCGGTCACCTCGTCCAACTTTACACGTAGCACTTGGTTAATTTGCTCGCGCTTGGCCAGCACATCGTCCAACATAATGTCACCGATCACAGCGCGCAGAGTGGTGGTGGCGATCCCTTGTGAAGCACCAGCGAAGTTGCTCACTTGAACGACACTGCTCAGAGGGTCTACAACTTTCCAGTAGATCAAGAAATCGATATCAATGGGAGCATTGTCTTTTGTGATACAGGTCTGTTTGGGCACCTCTAGATAGACTTCGCGCAAGTCTACCCATACTGGGCGGTCAATGAATGGGATGAGCAGAACGATACCCGGTCCTTTTGGTCCGATAGCACGTCCCAATCGGAAGACCACCAGCCGCTGATATTCGCGCACAATCTTGATGGCCGAAGTAAGCAGCCAGATTACTACGAGGGCAATAGCCAGAATCAGAAATAGGTCCATCTCACTTCGCTCCTTTCATGCTGTTCGGGACTCTGTAGTTTGTTGTTTGCGCACCTTAATTCGTAATCCCTCGTGACCGACTACAACTACCTCTTCACCAGCATGGACGTTCCCTTCCACAGCAACAGCTGTCCACTGTTCGCTGGCTGCTTGCACGACACCCTGCGGCGTTAGGTCAGACACAGCAATCCCCGTGCTACCCACCGGCAGACTGATTTGCATTGCACTTGGTCGCAGTTGTGCTCGCAATCCAGCAGTTAAAATGGTGGTAAAGAACAACACCAGCGCAGCGGTCATCCCAATCAGCAGCCAAGGATTCACCGACAGCTGCGGCATAGAGGGCTCTGGCGGCGTAAATGGACTAAACAGGAACAATGAACCGATAACGAAAGCGATTACGCCAGCAATGGTGAGCCCAAAGCCAGTTACTTTTAGGTCTAGCAGGAAAAAGATGATCGCCAATATAATGAGTGCCACACCGCCATAGTTGACCGGCAGGCTACCGAAAGCGACAAAGGCCAGCACCAAGCAGATGGCGCCGACCACTCCGGGAATGATGGCACCTGGATTCCAGAATTCAGCGACCAAGCCAATGGTACCCAGCGACAGCAGCACATAGGCAATGTTGGGATCTACAATACCGTGCGTGACCATCTGCAGCCAGTTCATTTCGCGCTCCACGATCGGTACCCCTGCCGTGTGCAACACCACCTGTGTACCTGCCACTTCCACCGTGCGTCCTTCCAAAGCGCCTAATAACGCCTTCAGATCCACGGCGATCAAGTCTATAAAACGCTCTTCTAATGCCTGCTTTGCCGTGAAAGACTGGCTCTGACGTACCAGTTTCTCAGCTAGATCGGCATTGCGGTTGCGTTGTTCGGCGATAGCGGCTAAATAGGCAACAGCATCGTTAGTCACCTTGTCCGCTATGGTCTCCGGCATCTCCCCTTGTCCAATGTCCACAGGACGCGCGGCCCCAATGTTGGTACCCGGCGCCATAGCCGCGATGTGCGCTGCTCCGGTTATGAAGACACCCGCCGAGGCAGCACGCGCACCCGAAGGCGCCACATACACAACGACGGGTACCTTGGCATTCATGATCGTTTGCACAATGGCGCGCATGGAGGTATCCAGACCGCCAGGTGTATCCAGCTGGATCACAACCAGCCGAGCACCTTCCTCAGTGGCCGCTTGCACCCCTTGTTCCACGTAGCCTGCCACAACAGGGTCGATGACGCCGGTGACTTTAAGCAGCACCACAGCGTCCGAAGCGCTCTGCTGGGCCAAGCCTGGGACGGCGACGATGAGGAGCACCCCTGTCCAGAGGACTCCTGCTAAGACGCGGCCTATATTTCTACTGAGCCAACCGAAGAACACCCTTTTCATTGCGTTGGCACCTCGAATTCATTCCGATGTCCCGCCCGCATACATACACACCAGTCTGTCCATACTCCATACCGTAGTGGATATTATAGCATGATTTGCACGACAGTGCCACCCAGGAGTGAAAAAGACAAAAGTTTGACAAAGTGCCAATGTTTCAGTATAGTGACCCATTGTGGATTCCGCATTCTATAGTGGCTGTGCATCTCCATTGGTTGTCACAATCAAGCACCAGGATGGCAGCTATCTCGAAGGAAAGGAGGTGGAATCTAGCGAGCTTACTTTTCTTTCTTTTGCGCCCCGTTTGACAGTTACCCATTCTACTTGAAGTAGGAGGAGAGCTATGCGCAGGCACCTTTGGATCCTAACCGCTCTGTTAGTAGTGCTCTCGATGTTTATGGCGCAGTGTGCGCCAGCGGCACCGACGCCCACTGAGGCACCTAAGGCAACGGAGACTCCTACCGAGGTACCGAAGGCTACGGAGACCCCTACCGAGGCACCCAAGGCCACAGAAGTCCCTACGGAAGCTCCTGCTGCTGAGACGCCTGAAGCTACCGAAGCTGCCAAGCCGGCAGAGGGCAAGCTGAAGATCGGCTTGGTGACGGACGTGGGCAAGGTGAACGACGGCACGTTCAACCAGTTTGCTTATGAGGGCTTCACGAAAGCGGCCAAGGAATTCGGCCTCGAAAGCGCCTTCATCGAGACGCAGCAACCGACCGACTATGAGAAAAATGTTAAGCAGTTCATCGACGAAGGCTATGGGATGATCGTGACCGTCGGCTTTATGATGGGAGAGACCACCAAGAAGATGGCGGAGGCATACCCTAACGTGAAGTTCGCCATCGTGGACTATGCCTATGACCCGGTCATCCCAAATGTGCAAGGCCTGGTGTTCCGCGAGGATCAATCCGGCTTTCTGGCTGGGGCACTTGCGGGACAGATGACCAAGAGCAAAGTGGTGGGGATCGTAGCTGGTATGGAGATCCCTGCGGTCAAGAAATTCCGCAACGGCTACGAAAACGGTGTGGCTTATGTATGCCCTGACTGTAAAGTGATTGGCGTCTACATCGATAGCTTTACCGACCCAGCGCGAGGTAAGGCGGCGGCTGAAAGCCAGATCGCTGAGGGCGCGGACGTGATCTTCGGCGCAGGCGGACCGACCGGATCGGGTGCTATCCTTGGTGCTGCACAGCAAGGGATCTGGGTGATCGGTGTTGACCAGGATGAGTACCTGACCACCTTCAAGGGTGGTAAAGAGAAGGGTGCAGACAAGTTGCTGAGCAGCGCGGGCAAGCGTGTAGATGTGGCTGTCTACAACGCAGTCAAGGCGGCAGCAACGGGCACGTTCAAGGGTGGTACAATGGTTTTCGATGCTGCCTCGAACGGCATAGGATTAACCCCCTTCCACGACGCAGAGAAAGCCATTCCCGCTGAGGTGAAAGCTAAGCTGGACGAGATCTTCAAGATGATGGCCGAGGGTAAGCTCGATACGGGTGTCGATCCTGCCACGGGTGACAAAGTCGGTCCAGCCAAGGTTGTGGGTGCGGAAGCAGCATCTGCTGAAGCTCTTCCAGCTGCTGCCGAAGAGGGTGTCTGGCTGCGTGTGAGCTACGCTTGGCCATGTTACATTGATCCAGCAGTTGGGTCCGACTTCGCTAGCTCGACCGCCTTGGCTAACTTATACGACACGCTGGTGTTCCCGAATAAAGAGGGTGGCGTTGATCCGTGGGTAGCCGAGAAGTGGGAGACCTCCTCGGATGGCAAGACTTGGACGTTCACCATCAAGAAGGGGATCAAGTTCCACGACGGTACCGAGATGAAGGCCAGCGATGTGGCATACAGTATGAACCGTATGCTCAAAATCGGTGAGGGTTACGCCTACCTGTTCACCGACGTCGTTGAGAGCGCTACGGCGAAGGATGACTATACGGTCGAGTTCACACTCAAGCAGCCCACGGGTCTTTTCCTGCCCAGCTTGGCACGGCTGTACATCTTGAACGAGAAGCTGGTACGTGCCAACACCAAGAAAGAGGGTCCGTATGGTGAAGAAGGTGATTACGGGAAGGATTATCTTCTGACCCACGATGCTGGTTCCGGCTCCTACAAGGTCAAGGAATTCCCGCTTCAAGAATACCTGCTGATGGAGAAGAACAAGGATTGGTGGGGCACCTTTGCGCCCAATGCGCCGGACTACTACAAGATGATTGGTACTACAGAAGCTTCCACCATCCGTACCATGATGTCTAACAAGGAGCTTGAGATCACCGATCAGTGGCAGACGCTCGAGTCCTTCAAAGCTTTGGATGAACTGCCCGGCGTGGATGTTGCGGCGTACCCGAATATGACCAGCTTCTACTTCATGATCAACAATCGGCTGGCGCCCACCGATGATGTGCACTGTCGCCGTGCCATGGCTTACGCTTTTGACTATGATGCCGCTGTGAAGCTGGAGTGGCCGGGGACCAAGCCAATGGTCGGACCAGTGAACGCTGCGCTGGGAGGCCATAATCCCAATGTCACAGTGTATCGGCGCGACCTGGACAAGGCAAAAGCAGAGCTAGATCAGTGCAAGTATAAAGGTGAGCTGGACAAGTATCCGGTGCAGTTCGTCTGGATTTCAGAAGTTCCGGACGAGGAAAAATTCGCGCTGCTCTTCCAAGCCAACATGGCAGAGATTGGTATCCCTGTAGAGATCGTCTCCTCGCCTTGGCTCTCTGTGGTGGAAAACACGTCTAAGCAGGAAACCAGTCCCCACATCGTCAGCATCTATGTCTCGTCCGATCTGCCCGAGGCGGGTCCTATGCTGAAGCAGCGATACCACTCTAGCTCGGCAGCGACGTGGTCGCAAAATGAGTGGCTGCTTGACAAGGAGCTGGACGCTGCAATCGATGATGCACTGAGCACATTGGATCAGGCGGAGCGTTTCAAGAAGTATCAAGACATCCAGGCCAAGCTCGCGGATCTGGCTCCTTCTATCTTCGTGTATGACCAGCTGGAGAAGCATGCCTATCAGGACTACGTCGACTGGCCAGCGGCCAAGGGTGAGGTCATCCCAATGATGGGATACGACCTGCTCGCCTTCAAGATCGGTGTGAAAAAGTGATGTGAGCTTTTGATGTTCGACTTGGTCCCCGAGAGGCCTTAGAATCGCTCTCGGGGACCGATCTCGATTGTCAGAGAATTGCAATGAGACTGGTCATCTTCATCCTCAAGCGAGCACTGCATTCCATTTTTGTGCTGCTTGGCCTCTCTGTGGTGATCTTTGCCATTTCACGTGTCCTTCCCGGGGACCCGGCACGCATGGCAGTAGGTGCCAGAGCACCCCAATGGGTCGTGGACAATTTGCGCGCGCAGATGCACCTTGATGAGCCGTTGTATGTTCAATATGGCTACTGGCTGATCGACGCCTTACAGGGTAAGTTTGGCATTTCCCTGGTCACGCGTCGCGAGGTAGCCGAAGACATCAAGGAGTTCTTCCCGGCTACCTTCGAGCTGGCTTTGTTTGCCGGGATCTTGATGGGTGGACTTGGTATCCTATTAGGCACCATTTCGGCACGCCACAAGGACAAATGGATAGACAACGTTGTGCGTGTCCTTTCTTATCTAGGTGTGGTGACCCCAGCATTCGTATTCGCGATTATATTCATGCTTGTGTTTGGCTACTGGCTAAAGTGGTTGCCTACTATTGGTCGTCTCAGCGAGGGTCTGACCCGTCCGCCTGTGATCACCGGACTGATGACCATTGACGCATTGCTGGCTGGTGACCTGGTTGTCTTTTGGGATGCTCTGAAGCACATTGTACTGCCGGCTATTGCCCTGGCCATGGGGGGCCTAGCGCAAGAAGCACGCATCACGCGCGCGACGATGTCGGACAATCTCACTAAGGACTACATCGCCGCGGAACGAGCGCTGGGTATACCGGAGCGTGTTATCATGGGCAAGTATCTGCTCAAACCCTCGCTCATACCGACGATCTCTATTCTGGGCCTTGACTTCGCCGGTACACTGAGCAGCGCTTTCCTGGTGGAGCTGATCTTCAACTGGCCAGGCATATCACGCTATGGCATCAATGCCATGTTGCGTAAGGACTTAAACGCCATCGCAGCTGTGATTCTGGTGCTGGGTGTTGTCTTCATCGTGGTCAACATCATAGTAGATATCGTGGTCGCGTATCTCGACCCGCGGATTCGTCTCAGTGCTGAAAGGAGCGAGTGACGTGACCAAAGTGATGGGAGACTGGGTATCCGAACTGGGAGGCAGAGCAGAATCGGCTACCTCGATAAGTTGGCGGGAGCTGCAACGGCGCAGCCGTCGCGAAAACATCGGCCGCGCTTGGTACAAGTTTTCGCGCAATCCACTATCGGTAGCTGGACTGGCTATCGTCCTGACAATCGTTTTCCTGGCCATTTTTGCCCCTTACGTAACGCCTTATCCTCATCACGCCGGCCCCTTCACCGATTTCGAAAACGCTAAATTGCCTCCTAACCTGAAGTACCTCTTTGGTACTGACACGATTGGACGCGACATCCTCACGCGGGTGATCTTTGGTTTCCAGGACGCCCTGCTGATGGGCATTGTGGTGTTGGCTTTGGTGGTGCCCCCGGGAGTGTTACTCGGTCTGGTGGCTGGCTACTACCAGGGCACGTGGATAGATACAATTATCATGCGCATTACCGATATCTTCTTGGCGGTGCCGCCGCTTATTCTCGCTTTGGCAATTGCCTCTGTGCTCAAACCTAATCTGATGAACTCGATGATGGCTGTGTCGCTCATGTGGTGGCCGTGGTACGCGCGGCTGGTCTATGGTCTCACAAGTCAACTGCGTAATGAGTATTTTGTGAAATCAGCGGAGACAATCGGTGCAAGCAAAGCACATATTCTCTTCCGCGAGATTTTGCCAAACTGCGTCTCTCCCATCTTCACAAAAATGAGTTTGGATATGGGATGGGTCATTCTGATCGGCTCGTCACTTAGCTTCGTTGGTTTGGGGGTGCAGCCTCCTAAACCGGGGTTGGGCACAATGGTGGCCGATGGCGCGCGCTATCTGCCTGACCAATGGTGGATCCCAGTCTTTCCGGCTTTGGGCATTGTGGTGATCGTGCTGGGCTTCAATCTCCTGGGCGACGGATTGCGCGATCTACTTGCAGCGGAAGAGGCGTAATTGCGAAATGAATACTCCTCCTCTGCTTGAAGTCCGCAATTTGCAAGTGCATTTCAGGGTGTTTGGTGGTTATCTTAAGGTATTAGATGGCGTCAACTTAGTCGTACGCGCCGGCGAAAAAGTGGGCCTGGTGGGCGAATCGGGCTGTGGTAAAACCACTACGATGAAGGCTATTTTGCGAATACTGCCTGAACCGCCCGCGCAGATCGTAGGAGGCCACGTATTGTTCCGCGGGAAAGACGTGTTGAAGATGCGCCCTCAGGAGTTGCGTCGACTACGCGGTCGTGGCATTTCGATGGTTTTTCAAGACCCTACTGCAGCTTTAAACCCTGTATTCACGATTGGACAACAACTGGGAGATGTTATCCGTTATTCACACAGTGACGGAAGGGTGGACGCTGGACAAATCCGATTAAAGGCTCTGCAAGCTCTGAAGGAAGTTGCGCTGGCAGATCCTGAGAGGCTGCTGGATAGCTATCCTATTCAACTAAGTGGGGGCATGCGACAGAGAGTCTGTATCGCAATGGCACTGGCTACGCAACCGGAGTTGTTGATCGCCGATGAGCCAGGCACCTCTCTGGACGTAACCATCCAGGATCAGATCCTGCGGTTGCTGCACAATCTAGTAGTGGAGCGCAACACTTCTGTCATTCTTATCACGCATACGCTAGGAGTGGTGCGTGAGGTGACAGACCGGGTATATGTTATGTATGCTGGCACCATTGTCGAGTCGGCGCCCACTAAGGTCCTGTTTGCAAATCCAATGTTCCCTTACACACGCGGCCTGATGCAATCGGTGCCCCGCCTTTCGGGTGGCGGAGTGGCCGAAGGGATACCGGGCCGTATACCCAACTATCTTAATCCACCCACTGGATGTCGTTTTCATCCGCGATGTCCCCACGTTATGGAAGTTTGTAGACATGAGAAACCCCCTGTATTTACGGTGGGCGAGGAGCACTACGTCGCCTGTTATCTCTATGCGTCATAGCACTGTGAGGTCGCGCAGCGGATGACCCCTATTCTAGAATATAAGAACCTCAAGAAGTACTTCACCGTCGGACATCGTGGCTTGCTAAGACGCGAGCCAATCACGGTCAAGGCCGTGGACGGTGTGTCGTTCGTGATCAATAAGGGTGAAGTGTTTGGTCTGGTAGGCGAGTCTGGCTCAGGCAAAAGCACAGTCGCATATACAACTATTGGAATGTACCGACCCACTTCAGGGGCGATCGAGTTTCAGGGAGAGAGTCTCTTCACTAAAGAAGGCAAGCGCCCTCGACACATCAAGAAGGAAATCCAAATTGTCTTCCAGGACCCAGGCTCGTCTCTGAATCCGCGCCGGAGCGTGAAAGAAATTCTGGAACTGCCGCTCAGCATCCATCAGCCGGCCAAGAAGCACATTGGGCGTGTTGCCGAGCTATTGGAGATGGTAGAGCTTCCAGTAGATTATATGTACAAGTACCCTCACGCACTGAGCGGAGGCGAGAAACAGATTGTGGCGATCGCCCGAGCGTTGGCAACCGAGCCTTCTTTCATTATTCTCGACGAGCCTACTTCTGCTCTGGATGTCTCTATCCAGGGAAAGATTATCAACCTGTTATTGCGTTTGAGGCAGGAGTTCCACCTCTCGTATTTGTTCATAACACACGACTTGAGCCTAATGCGCAATGTCGCCTCGCGTGTCGCGATCATGTATCTGGGCAAGATCTGCGAAGTCGCGGAGGCAAGTGAGTTCTTTCGTAACCCCAAGCATCCTTACACGCAGATGCTATTGTCTTCCATCCCTGTGGTTTCGGAGGAGGAAGAGAAGCTCAAGCCAAAGCGTGTACAATCGCGTGGCGAGATACCCAGCCCGGTTAATATTCCCAGCGGATGCAGCTTTCACTTGCGCTGTCCGTACAAGATGGATATTTGTCCACGCGTTGACCCAGAGATGGTGGACACTGGTGAAGGACATTACGTGCGTTGTCATCTGTACCCAGTTCAGGAAAACAGCAGACCTGTTGCAGTGTAGGTTAATACTTGACATAACATTATCGCACAAGGAGGCATCAGACCATGAGAGTAGCCACCGACATTGGGGGCACCTTCACTGATTTGGTGTATCTAGATGAGCAAACCGGGCAGATCGGCGTGGCCAAGGCATCTACCACGCCAGCTAACTTTGCGCAGGGGGTGATTGACACGCTGCACAAAGCGGCCATTAGGGTGCCTGACACAACTTTCTTCGTACATGGTTCCACGGTAATTATCAACGCATTAACGGAGCGCAAGGGAGCCAAGACAGCTTTGATCACTACCCGAGGATTTCGCGACGTCTTGGAAATCACCCGTGCCAACCGCCCCGACCTATACAATATGTATTATACCAAGCCGAAGCCGTTTGTGCCGCGTTATCTCCGCCTAGAGGTCCGCGAGCGGATGAACTACAAGGGCGAGGTCTTGGAACCTCTGCACGAGGAGGATGTACGCCGAGCGGCTGAGCTCTGTCGCAAAGAAAAAGTAGAAGCAATTGCTGTCTGCTTCTTGCATTCGTACGCCAATCCGGCCCATGAAATTCGCTGTGGTGAGATTCTGCGCGAAATGGTCCCGGAAATCCCGGTGACACTTTCCCATGAGATCACCCAGGAATGGCGCGAATATGAGCGTACCAACACAGCAGTACTGAACAGCTATGTGATGCCTGTTGCCAAGTTCTATCTAGCGAATCTGGAGAGGAACCTGGCCGACCTGGGAATGGGCAAAGTGTATCATATTATGCAATCCAACGGTGGCACAGCGACTTTCGATATGGGCAAGCGTGTGCCGATCAACACGGTCGAATCAGGTCCTGTGGCAGGCGTGATTGGGGCAGCCGTGATCGGCAATTTGATTGGCGAACGCAATGTGATTTCCCTCGACGTGGGTGGGACGACAGCAAAGACATCGCTGGTCGAAAATGGCACACCACGCATCACCACCGAATACAGGATCGAGTGGCGTCGTGACTACGCGGGTTATCCTATCCTGGCTCCGACGGTTGACATTGTCGAGATCGGCGCCGGGGGTGGTTCTATCGCCTGGGTGGATAACGCTGGTGCCCTAAAGGTAGGACCAGTGAGTGCCGGTGCTGACCCGGGACCAGCGTGTTATGGGCGTGGCGGTGACAAACCCACCGTGACGGATGCCAACGTCCTGGCAGGTCGCATCAACCCGGAGTATTTCTTGGGCGGTGAAATTCGCCTTGACGTGGAAAACGCCCGACGCGCTATGAAACCCATTGCCGACCATTTCAAGGTGAACGTGGAAGAAGCTGCGATGGGTGTGATTCGATTGGCCGACGCTAATATGATAAACGCGCTCAAGCTGGTATCAGTGCGGCGAGGTTATGATCCTCGCGACTTCGTGTTAATTGCCTTTGGCGGCGGGGGTGCTATGCACGCGGGTGCGCTGGCGCGGGAGCTGCGTGTCAAGGAGGTGCTCGTTCCGAACGAGCCAGCTGTCTTTTCCGCTTGGGGAATGCTGATGACCGACCTACGGCAAGATTTCATCCGCACGCGTATCCAGCGCGCCGACCAGATTTCCAGCTCAGCCCTTACTGAGATCTATCAGGAAATGGAGGCGGTAGCGCGGCAAAACCTGCTCGATCAGCACATACCGGAAGAACGCATGATGTTCCAACGCTTTGCTGACATGCGTTACCTGGGCCAAGAGCATACAGTAAAGGTACCCATTCCGGGGGGAATCATCACCGAAGAACAGATGCCCGAGATCTGTGAACGCTTCCACCGGCTGCATGAGCACACCTATACATTCCGCCTGGACACCCTGATCGAATTTGTTAACTATCACGTAACCGGTTTCGGAGTTGTGGAGAAGCCCCAGCTCAAGAAGCTGGATGGAGCTCGGGGCAGCTTGGAGGCAGCACGCAAAGGAACACGACGTGTCAACTTCGATGAGCTGGGATACCACGACGCACCCATTTATGAGCGCAGTCTCTTGCCGGTCGGGGTCTCTATCGCGGGTCCTCTGGTTATTGAGGAACCAGCGTCCACTACAGTGGTGTTCCCAGATCAGACGGTATACCGTGACGAATACGGGTTCTTGCGCATCCACACCACGCGCGACTGACATCGGTTCAATAAGGAGGGTATTTCGATATGGCACGCAATGGGAATGGGGTTGACCCTTTCACCCTCGAGATCATCAGCGAAAGCTTGCGCGCAATCGGCGACGAGATGTTCGTCACAATGCAGCGCACGAGTATGAGCGTTATCATCTATGAGACGCTCGACTATGCGACCGGCCTGACCGATGCCCAGGGGCGACTCATCACTCAGGGCAATGGGGTCACGCTTTTCCTCGGCACGCTTGACTATGGTGTGCGCAGCGTGCTGGAAAAGTTCGGCTATGATGGGCTAAAACCGGGCGATATCGTGATCACGAACGATCCTTACGGCGGCGGAGGAACCCACCTCTCCGATGTATCGTTGATCATGCCCATCTTCTACGACGGCAAAATTGTCGCCTTCGCTGCCAACAAGGGACACTGGACAGAGGTCGGTGGAATGGCAGCGGGTAGCTGGACCACTGATTCCACCGAAATCTATCAGGAAGGCCTGCAATTCCCAGTCATCAAGATATTTGAGGAAGGCAAGATCAACCAAGGCTTGGTGGAACTCATCCGAGCGAACGTGCGTACGCCGGACATGAGCATTGGCGATATGATGGCTCAGGCGGCATCATTGCGCATCGCTGAGCGACGTTTCCGCGAACTATGCGACAAATACGGCGTCGAAACGGTTACGGCGGGTGTTGAGAAATTGATGAACGACAGTGAAACGCTGATCCGCCAGGAGCTGCGCAAGATCCCGCCAGGTGTGTATGAAGCGGAAGATTACATTGACGACGACGGAATCTCGGAAGGGCCATTCAAGGTTCAGGTAAAAGTTACCGTCACACCGGATAAGCTCATCTGCGACTACACCGGCAGCCATCCTCAAGTGTTGGGACCGGTAAACGCTGGATGGACAGCCCTCGTCGCTGCTGCGCGCGCCATTTTCCTCGCGCTGACGGATCCATCCATCCCTACCAACGATGGGTGTTTCCGACCGTTGGAGATCATTTGCCCCCCGCGAACTATCTTCACGGCTGAACGGCCTGCCGCAGTATCCACTTACTGGGAGACGATGTTGTACGCGGCAGACCTGATATGGAAGGCGATGGCACCCGTGTTGCCACACCGCTTGCCTGCAGGACATTTTCTCAGTGTATGTGCTCCTATCATCGCGGGTTTGCATCCTGACACGGGTTCGCTGTTCATCCTTGTTGAGCCGAGCGCAGGCGGTTGGGGTGCCGGATCAACCAAAGACGGCGAGAACGGGATGTTCTGTGTGGGCGATGGGGAGACCTACAATGTCCCCGTGGAAGTATGTGAGCAACGTTACGGGGTGCTGGTCGAGCAATACGCTTACGACATTACAGAAGGCGGCGCCGGCAAATTCCGTGGTGGGCGTGGTATGGTGCGCGATTATCGTATTCTGGCCGACAGCGCGCAGCATACAGGTACCTTCGGACGCTTTAAGTTCCTGCCGTGGGGTATGGCTGGTGGTAGCCCCGGTTCTCGCAACTACATGAAGATCATCTGGGCAGACGGACGCGAGCCGTTGGTGGTGGGCAAAATCGCACGACTACCCGTGAAGAAAGGGGATCTTGTGCGTCTCGTGACCGGCACCGGCGGAGGCTATGGTGACCCTTGTGAGCGCCCGGTGGAGAAAGTGGTCGAGGATGTCCGGGATGGCTATATCACCCCCGAAATGGCACGTGATCAATACGGTGTGGTGGTTGACCCGGAGACGTTGCAGGTGCTGGAGCTGGTGGGCAAACGCGCACAAAAACGGGCAGGGTAAGCTACACCCTGCCTATATGCACCACCCATATTGTGTTCTGTAGCGCTTTCGCGTGCCAACTCCCATGCGGTGTGATCCCTTCACGGCCGAGATCATAGCGGAAGCATTCCGTGCTTCCGCCGAAGAGATGTTCCTCACTCTCAAACGCACAAGCCAAAGCCCCATCATTTACGAAGTGCTCGACTGTGCCTGTGGACTGACAACGCCTGAAGGCCACCTGGTGGCTGAAGCGGAGGGTATCCCGGGTTTCATTGGGTGTTTGAGCTTCGGGGTGCGCTCGATCCTGCGCAAGTTCGGCCCAGCCCATATATGCCCTGGTGACATCTTCATCACCAACGACCCTTATGAAGGGGGAGGAACCCATCTCTCCGATGTCACGCTGGTAGCTCCTGTGTTCTACGACGAAGAGCTGGTTGCCTTCGTTGCCAACAAGGCGCATTGGACCGAGATGGGAGGGATGGCAGCAGGCAGCTGGACCACCGACGCGACTGAGATCTTTCAGGAGGGTCTGCAGCTACCCGGACTCAGGATCTTTCACCGAGGACAGCCCGACCGAGCTCTGCTTGACCTCATTGAAGCCAACGTACGCCTCCCCACTATGACCTTGGGCGACTTATACGCGTGTGCAGCCTCCCTAAGGGTGGGTGAAACAAGCTTCGTCGAAATATGCCGTAAGTATGGGGTGCAGGCGGTGCGGGACGCAATGCAAAGCATCCTAGCACGCGGCCGCAGAACAGCATGGGCGTGTGTGCAACAGATACCCTATGGTAGCTACTACGCTGAAGACTGGATTGATGACGATGGCATAGGCGAGCAACCCTTGCACGTTTGCGTGCGTGTTGTCGTTGACGAACAAGGTTTCACCGCTGATTTCACCGGTGCACCGCCTCAGACGATTGGCCCCATCAACACGACAAGGGTGGGATTGGAAGTCTCGTGCCGCGAGATCTTCAAAGCAATCGTGGCACCGCACGAACCAAATAATGAGGGTTTGTTCGATCCACTGCGGGTTGTCTGTCCAGATGGCACCATTTTCACTGCTCGGCGTCCAGCTCCCGTTTCGATATACTGGGAAACAGGTGCTTACGCAAGCGAGCTGATCTGGCGTGCACTCTACCCGGTGGCGAGTGACCGATTGCCGGTGGGCCACTCCTTGAGTGTTTGCGGCACAATTCTCAGCGGCATCGATGGCGAGAGAGGACCATTTGTGTTAGTTGAGCCTCAGGCAGGGGGATGGGGAGCGACCTGCAATCGCGATGGTGAATCCGGACTGGTAGTCGCAGGCGATGGCGAGACGTATGTGATGCCAGTCGAAGTATGCGAACAACGTTATCCGGTATTGGTGGAACAGTATCGCTTTAACACTGGGCCGGCGGGAGCCGGTCAATTCCGGGGTGGCTTTGGTCTTGTGCGCGACTATCGCATTCTATGTGCACGCGCCGAGCTGACCGCCACGTTTGGCCGCCATCGCTTCCCTCCATGGGGGTACGCAGGTGGTGCAAGTGGGTCGCCCAATACAATCGAAATCTACTATGATAGTGACAGCGTGGATGTGGGCAAACCGACGTTGCGCGCTGGCAAGCTGGCACGTTGTCCGTTACGGCGCCACGACTTAGTACGTTTGATCACTGGCGTGGGTGGCGGTTACGGTGACCCATTGACGCGAGATGTGCAGCGTGTCTGGGAAGATGTCCGCAACGAGTTCCTCCGACCCGAGGAGGCAGCGAGCGTTTACGGCGTGGTATTGACTCCAGATGGGAGCGCAGTAGACCTTGCAGCGACCACAGCGCTGCGTGAGGCGCGTCGTCAATCTCATGGCCAGAGGTACCCATGACAAACTCGAGGTCACAACCGGACCCGTTCACCGTCGAGATCATCCGTGAGCAGCTCATCGCGGCAGCCGAGGAGAGCTTTGTGGTACTCGGTCGTACCAGCCAAAGCCCCATCATCTATGAGGTGTTGGACTATGCCTGTGCCATTACAGACCACAATGGTGACTTGATTGCGCAAGCGAACGGGGTGCCAGGCTTCCTGGGCACGCTCTCGTTCGCGGTCAAAGCCGTTCTGCAGAAGTTCGGTTCAAATGCGATGCACCCCGGGGATGTCTTTATCACGAACGATCCCTATCAAGGTGGTGGAAACCATCTTTCCGACGTGGCATTGATCGCACCCATCTTCTGCCAGAACCGGTTGATCGCCTTCAGCGTGAACAAGGCACATTGGACTGAGGTAGGCGGCATGGCCGCCGGCAGCTGGACGACTGACAGCCGCGAGATCTTCCAAGAAGGTCTGCAGTTTCCGGCCATCCATCTCTTTCGGGAAGGTAAGCCAGAACAGGGATTGCTTGAGCTGATCGCGGCGAACGTGCGCACGCCTGAGCGCACTCTGGGTGATCTGTATGCTGGGGTGGCTGCTCTCAGAAGTGCAGAACGTCGCATCGGAGAAATGTGTCACCGCTACGGCGCAGACGTGCTAGGCGCGAGTATGGCAGCTATCCTGGATCACGGCGAGAAGCTGGCGCGACAAGCTCTAGCCAGACTGCCCAAAGGCTCTTTCTTCGCTGAAGATTGGATGGATGATGACGGATTGTCAGACGAGCCAGTATATGTTTGCGCGAGAGTAACGATCACGGATGACGCTTTTGTCGCCGATTTCACCGGTTCGGCGCCCCAGGTGTCTGGTCCCATTAATTGCACACGCACGCGACTGCATTCCGCTTGTCGCACCATCTTCAAGGCGATCACGGATCCAAAATCACCGGTCAACGAAGGGTGGTTCCGTCCGCTGCAGGTAGTGTGTCCCGAGGGCACCGTCTTCACAGCGCGCCGCCCAGCACCCGTGTCCACGTACTGGGAGACAGGCGCTTATGCTGTCGACCTCCTCTGGCACGCTCTTTTCCCGGTGCTGCCCGATCGGCTGACAGCAGGTCATTCGCTGAGCGTCTGCGGCACTGTGATCAGCGGTCGTGACGAGAATGGCGACTATTTCATCTTGGTCGAGCCGCAGGCAGGCGGCTGGGGAGCCGGAGCAACCAAGGATGGTGAGAGCGGTCTAGTGGTCGTCGGTGACGGCGAGACATACGTGATGCCAGTCGAAGTGTGTGAAACGCGCTACCCTTTGTTGGTAGAGCAATTCACGTTTAATGTACAGCCAGCCGGCGCCGGAATGTATCGTGGGGGATTTGGGCTGATACGTGACTATCGGCTGCTCTCGGCCTCTGCACAGCTTACCACCACCTTTGGCCGGCACAAATATGCACCATGGGGAGCGGCGGGCGGTCAACCGGGTTCGCCAAATGGAGTGGCGATCATCCCTGCAGGCGCAAGCGAGCCCATCTTGTGGAAGGGTAAGCTCGCTCGTTATCCTCTGAGACGAGGCGATGTTGTGCGCCTGGTAACCGGTGTGGGCGGTGGCTACGGTGACCCACGGCGACGTGATCCTGACGCAGTGCGAGAGGATGTGCGCAATGGCTTTCTGACAGCCGATCAAGCTCGTATGATATATGGCGTCGTAGTACACTGATAAAATGCCTGACCGCGGGCGATTTCGGCCAAACGATGTGTGAAACCAATGAGGAAAGCTGGACATCTCATTTCGAAAGATCAGGGGAGAGAAGGAACAAGAAGCTACCATGAACGAGCTCGAACAGCGAATGAACATCCTGCGTGCCGCAATGGCCAACGCTGATGTAGACATAGTCGCGATTGCCCCCAGTGATATGATGCGCTACCTGGCAGGGTATGCCTCCTACCCGGACGAGCGAGTTTGCATGCTGCTGGTCTCACAACACACAGCCGCTGCGGTCGTGCCAGCCCTCAACGCTGGGGAATGGCGTGCGCATACCAATCTGCCATTGCATATCTGGGCGGATAACGAGGGTCCACAAACAGCCCTGTCCGCTGCTCTGTCAGCCCTCGATGTTTCCCGCATACGACGGCTAGCCGTAGACGGCGAGATGCGCGCCGATTTCTTGCTCCCTTTGCTGAAAGCGGCAGGCAATCCAGAAGTCATCACTCTTGCAGGTTTGGGTGCTCCACTGAGGTTGTGTAAATCCTCCACCGAGATCGAGTTGTTGCAGGCCGCGGCGGCACAGGCTGACCGTGCTATGCAAGCTGCCATCGAAGCGTGCCGTCCAGGTGTCACCGAAGCACAGGTTGCTTGGGCAGCCGAGCAAGCATTCCGAATGAATGGGGCAGACTACGTCTGTTTCACACTGGTCGCGTCCGGACCGAATAGCGCTTTTCCTCATCATCGTAGCGGACAACGTGTGCTGCAGCTCGGTGATGCGATCATCATTGACATTGGTGCCTCGCTCAACCACTACAAATCGGACATTACGCGCGTAGTACATCTGGGGGAACCGTCGCCGGAGTTCCTAAAAGCGTACGAGGCCGTCTTGCGAGCTAACGAAGCCGCTCGTGCTGTCGTCCGACCCGGGGTGTCCGCGGCAACGGTTGATCGGGCCGCGCGCACAGTGCTGGAAACAGCTGGCTATGGCGAGTACTTTGTTCACCGTACCGGGCACGGCCTGGGGCTGAGCACCCATGAGCCGCCTTGGATCATGGCTGGCAATGAGCAACCGCTAGAAGAGGGGATGGTGTTCAGCATCGAGCCGGGCGTGTATCTGCCCGGTCAGTTCGGCATACGCATTGAGGACATCGTAGTGGTCACCGCTTCGGGTGCCCGCGTTCTAACTGGTTTCGATCATCAGCTGACCGTCAAACGCTAGTCATCCACGTCATCAATATGTCGTTGTACTTCTCTTAGACCAAGGAGTGCATAAAATGGTCAAACTCACCGTTATGTATAACCTGCCCCCGGGTGCAGATCACGAGGCATTCCTGCGCTGGCGTACCACAGAGCATCAGCAGGATAATCTGGCCATCCCGGGTCTTCTTAAGACTGATTTCTATGTGATTCATGAAGCTTGGGAGCAGCCGACACCCCCTTACCGCTACATGACCGAGGCATATTTCCCGGACATGGAGACCCTGCGCGCCTTCTTCTTTGCACCGGACTATCAGGCGAAGTTGCGCGAGTGGCTGAAGATGATCGCCGATCCCGTGTTTCTCATCTCCGAGGAAGTGATAACATCCGTCGTGCAAGAAGTAGAAGGGAAACAATGAACGTATTGCGTCATCTCTTTATCGCGCTATCACAAAGCGCTCGGGCACGCCAGTTGGTGATGCAATATGGTCCAATGCGCCGGCTGGCGCGCCGTTTTATCGCCGGCGAGACGATCGACGAAGCGATTGCTGTAGTCAGAGAGCTGAATCAGGGTGGCATCCTGGCAACGTTGGATCACCTCGGAGAGAACGTCAGCAGTCAGGAGGACGCCGAACGAGCGGCCCAAGAGTACCGAGAGCTGGCACATCGCATCGCAGAGGAGGCTCTGCAATCTTCTATCTCGGTCAAACCAACGCATGTGGGACTCGATTTCGGCGAAGATTTCTGTTACAGTCAGCTGCGCACAGTTGTGGACACAGCGCGCGATCTGAACCTGACCGTCGAAGTAGATATGGAAGGCTCGACCTATACACAAGCGACACTTAATGTCTTTCACCGACTGTTGGATGCGTACAGTAATCTACGCGTTGCCTTGCAAGCTTATCTCTATCGCACCGAGAAAGATCTCGAGCGACTGATCGAGCGAGGCAGCAGTGTGCGTCTGTGCAAGGGCGCCTATGATGAGCCTTCCAGCATTGCATGGCGCAACAAGGTGGACGTGGACGCCAGCTATGCGCGCCTGATGCACATGATGTTAAGCGATCAAGCACTTCAGAATGGTTTCTATCCCGCGCTAGCCACCCATGATCACAACCTGATCCTACAGGTGGAGCGTGAAGCAGCTAGGCGGGAGATGGATAGGAGGCGTTTCGAGTTCCAAATGCTGTACGGTGTACGGCGTGACTGGCAGCAACGCCTTGCCAACGACGGGTACCGCGTGCGCATCTATGTGCCGTATGGGACGCAATGGTATCCCTACTTTATGCGACGGCTGGCAGAGCGTCCGGCGAATGTATTGTTCATCACCCGCGCATTGGTCGGCAAATGAGGGACTTGAAGATTAGCACACGGTATAGTCATTGATTGAATAGTCATTGTATGTCGATTTAGTGGGTGATACTATCATGTTCGGGTTCCTGGCATAAGATTGGCGAGAGATCTGATCGGAGAGGAGGTTGGAGAGCGATGCTGAGAAGAATTACCCGTGTGTCAAAGAGCCAGCCGACGATTGAGGGAGCGGGTGTACATCTGAAACGAGCCTTTGGGTTCCGGGAGGTACCCCAGCTCGATCCCTTCCTGCTATTGGACGATTTCAAGTCGGATAACCCGGCTGAGTATTTGCCGGGTTTCCCTTGGCACCCCCACCGGGGTATCGAGACGATCACTTACGTGCTGCACGGTGAGATCGAGCATGGTGACAGTTTGGGCAATCGAGGCACCATTGGACCAGGCGATGTACAATGGATGACCGCCGGCAGCGGAATCATTCACCAAGAGATGCCCAAACAAAGTGCGGACGGGTTGTTATGGGGCTTCCAGCTCTGGGCGAACCTGCCCGCCTCGCACAAAATGATGGATCCGCGTTACCGCGAAGTGCATAGCGAGCAGATCCCTGTTGTCAGGCGCAACAGCGCCACAATTCGTGTCATTTGTGGGGAAGTGGACGGTGTGAAGGGCCCGGTGCGTGACATCGTGATCGATCCAGAGTACCTGGATATCACCATAGCAGCACACGCTGAATATCGGCGCGCGGTCAAGCGCGGTCACACTGTCTTTGCTTACGTGGTAGACGGCGCCGGATGCTTTGATGATCGCCGCGACGCGTATTCGTTTGAGGTCTTGGGGATGAACTATTTCGACTTCGAACAGCGCAACTGTCTGATTGGCCCGCAGAGCCTTGTCCAATTCGGGGATGGGGACGAGGTGCTCGTGACCACAGAGGAAGCCCCTGTGCGCTATCTCTTGATTTCAGGCAAGCCCATTCGCGAGCCGGTGGCGTGGTATGGGCCAATCGTGATGAACACTCCAGAGGAGCTGAGGCAAGCGTTTGAGGAGTATCGAGCTGGTACATTTGTGAAATATAAAGGGCGAAGATAGATGAAAGCTCATATTGTGGAAAGGATTTCTCAAGTCCATGAAGGGTCAACCCCTTTGCGATTGGTTGAGCTAGCGACACCGAGGCCAGGGCCGGGTGAGGTGCTGATCCGCGTCCTGACGTGCGGCGTGTGTCACACAGAACTGGATGAGATCGAGGGGCGCACCCCTCCTCCACGCTTACCGGTTGTGCCCGGCCATCAGGTGGTTGGGCAGGTAGTGGAAGGTGGCCCAGATATCCACTCGTTCGCCCTCGGAGAGCGCATCGGGGTGGCGTGGATCTACTCCGCGTGTGGACATTGTTCGTTCTGCTTGAGCGGCAATGAAAATCTGTGCCCTGAGTTCAGGGCGACCGGGCGCGACGTGAACGGCGGCTATGCCGAGTATATGGTGGTGCCCGAGGCGTTTGCCTATCGTATTCCGGAGGTGTTCTCCGATGCTGAGGCAGCACCATTGCTGTGCGCTGGGGCAATTGGCTACCGCTCTTTGCGCCTGTGCAATCTCCAGGATGGCCAGAACCTGGGCCTGGTCGGGTTCGGTGCCTCGGCGCACTTGGTGCTCAAGATGACGCGCCATATGTACCCCAACGCACGCGTATACGTCCTTGCCCGGGCAGAGAGGGAACGTGCGTTTGCGTTGGAACTAGGTGCTGTGTGGGCCGGCGACATCGGTGAATCGTCACCAGAACCACTGCATGCAGCTGTTGACACCACTCCTGTATGGCGGCCAGTGGTGGAGGCACTTAAGAATTTGGCACCCGGCGGTCGCCTCGTGATCAATGCCATCCGCAAGGAGGATGTAGACAAAGAGTACTTATTACAACTGGACTACCCCGTCCATCTGTGGATGGAGAAGGAGATCAAGAGCGTCGCCAACGTGACACGACGCGACGTGCGCGAATTCCTGACACTTGCGGCAGAGACGGGGTTGAGGCCCGAGGTGCAGGAGTACGAGTTTGAGGACGCTAATCGTGCCCTGATAGAGCTCAAGTCGAGAGGGACGCGCGGCGCCAAGGTACTTCGGGTATCCAAATGATGGGGTGAGCTGGGCTTCCCTACGTACAAAGAGATTCAGAGCTCCTTCAAGATAACGAAGCGCTTGCCACCCGGGTCAGCTGGATTCAGGAGTTCGGTCACATCGGTTGCACGCATAAACCGGTCGCCGGTGGTGACGACGAAGGTGAGACGGCGCCAGCGATTGCTCACGATGGGTGGTATTTTGTGCTGCAGCGGCCCCAGCTGCAGCTTGTAATACCAGTCACAGGCGCGCGGATGATCCGGCTCCGCAGGAATCAGCTCGCGGCGCGTCACCAGCTCGTGGCCCAACACGGCACAATAGTAGTGGATTGCCCAGCGATCATCCCCGAACACACTGGTAAAATAGAATGCCAGCCAGTCGAAGTCGGGCGTGCCAGACGGGGCATGCCGGACTGGCACCCGATACCATCGCTCCGTTTGCACAAATTCCCAATCGCGTCGGCTAGGCACCACAGCAACTAGAATGCGATCGTCGGGGTACACGATGCGCGCGTCTACCGGCATGAGCTTTCCCTGCCGAACCCAGAGGTGTCAAACGCGCCGCCGGCGGATAAGTGTGTCCACCAAAATTGCTGCCACGATGATTGAACCCTTTGCCACCGGCTCAAAGTAGGCACTTGCACCTAGGAGTACCAGACCGTTGGTGATCATGCCGAGCACTGCCGCGCCCAGAAACGTACCAAGAATACTGCCTGCGCCCCCGAAAAGCGGGGTACCACCGATTACCACGGCAGCAATGATGTCTAGCTCGTATCCAGTACCTGTCAACGGAAACGCATTGCGGTGCTGCCCCAACAGCAGCGCTGCAGCAACCCCACACAGAGCACCAGTGATCATGAAGTTAATCGTCTTGACCCACTTGGTATTGATACCAGCCAGGACGGCTGCTTCCTGGTTGCCGCCCGTGGCGTAGACGTGTGATCCGAACCGGGTTTTGCTCAACACAAAGCCGCCGATCACCATCACCCCGATCATCCAGAACACCTGAGTGGGCACCAAACCAGCGACATGGCCGGAGGTAATATTAAGGAAGGGATCTTCACGTGGTAGCTTGATCATCACCGGCCAGCCACCGCTGGCGAGCAGGGCACCGCCACGCAGAATACTGAGCATACCGAGCGTGACAATAAACGAGGGGATACCGAAGCGGGTGGTTACCGTACCGTTGACCAGCCCGATGATCGCGCCGAGGAATATGACCATCACCAGTGCCAACCATGGATTGAACCCGTACTTGGCAATCAAGGAGGCCAAAACGATGCCCAGAAAGCCATAGATGGAACCGATAGACAGATCGATCTCCCCCGAGATGAACAGGAAGGTCACACCCGTAGCAATGATTGCCAGGATTGAAATCTGGCGCGCCACCAACAGGATATTGTCGAGCTGGGGGAAGAGAGGTGTTGCCAGGGAAAGTGCAATAAACAAGAGAATGGTGGCGCTCAACACGCTGAACTCACGCAGACGCAGCAGTGCCTGGAGGAAGCCACGAAGACCACCTGGTCCAGCGCGCGTCAGCAGCTCAACGCCACTGGCACTTTCCAGCTCATCCAGGATGGCGTCCACATTGGCACCGCATTGGGATACTTCTCGCTGTGCGTCGAGATCTGCTTCCGACAGTTTTTGCTCCATATCCTACGAGCACCCCCTCTAGAGATGTTCGGCACCTACGATGAGGCGGACGATTTCAGCCGCAGTAGTGTCCTCGCGACGCCGCACGCCAGCCAGACGTCCACGGCGCAATACTACGATACGGTCGGCCACAGAGAATACATGCTCCAGGTTGTGGCTGATGACAATCACGGCGCGCCCTTGGGCCTTGAGCTGTTTGATGAGACGCAGCACCTTGCGTGATTCCTCGATTCCCAGCGCTGCCACAGGCTCATCCATAATCACCAGCCGGGCCGCTATCTGATGCACTGCGCGCGCGATCGCCACAGCTTGGCGCTGACCGCCGGACAGAAAGCCCACGGCCACATCAACCGAGGGGATATCGCTGCGCAGCTGTTGGAGCACTTGCACCGATTCCTCCACCATGCGACGTCGATCAATGACTATCCCTCGGGTGGGCTCGCGGCCCAGGAAGATATTCGCTGCGACATCGCGTTGATCGACAAGTGCCAAGTTTTGATAGACGGTGGCGATGCCCATTCGCATCGCGTCGCGTGGACTATGAAAGCTGACCGGCACGCCGTCCACCAAAATTGTGCCGCTATCCGGCTGGTAAGCTCCCGAGATAATCTTAATCAGTGTGGATTTGCCTGCGCCGTTGTCACCGACCAGCCCTACGACCTCGCCGGGGAAGATGCAGAAATCCACCCGCTGCAAGGCCTGTACGTGGCCGAAAGACTTGCTGATAGCACGCAACTCCACCAAAGGGCGGTTGCCACTTACCTCCGGCGTTGCCGTCTCTGCTGTTGCAGGAAAACTCACTTCTTGTGCCATTCTTTTTCTGTGCACCTTTCCTCACTCACTCCAAGCCTTACCACACTGCAATGCAAAGCAGAACCCCCTCCCTCTGAGATCCAGAGATGAGGGAGGGGGTGGCTTGGGTCGTTGCTCACCTGTCAGCCAAGACCGAATTCCTTGGCCTTTTCCTTCCAAAGCTGCTCGCGGGCCATTACTTTGTCGATGTTTGTGGCGTCCACTAGCTCAGCGCCTGTGTCGATGTCGCTGGCGGGATAACCGACCTCCAGCCCTTGATAGATAAGCGCCGAGGTCAGGAAGCCTTGAGCGTAAGGATTCTGACCGATGGTGAAATCCACCGATCCGTTCTTGATCCCTTCCAGCACGTGGTCTACCAGATCGTAACCACCCACGTGGATGTGGATTTTCACTCGACCTAGCAACTGTTCAGAACGAGTGGCATCCCAGAACCCCTGAATTTCCCTGTCAAGTTTTCACATGATGCAGACAAAGTGGTATGAAATTACTTTTGTTTCGCCATCACCCCCCTTTGGTTGTGTTTTTTTCGCAGCATACTCGCAATGTGATGCCATCACAGGCAGCTCTAGGCGCCCGAGTGGTTATGCATACGCGCCATACTCGCGCACTGTCTCGTACATGGCTAACAAATTCTCAACAGGTACGTTGCCTTGCACATTGTGTATGGTGTTGAACACGAATCCGCCACCCCTGCCGAAGATGCGAATGCGCTCGCGGACTTGCTCTCGCACCTCGTCCGGGCTCCCAAAAGGCAGTGTACGCTGGGTGTCCACACCACCGCCCCAGAAGACAATGCGGTCGCCGTAACGTTTTTTCAGCTCGCTCGGCACCATACCAGCAGCTGAAGTCTGTACCGGGTTCAGGATGTCGAATCCCACCGCGATGAAATCCTCGATCAATGGCTCAACCGCGCCACAGGAATGGATAAATGTCTTCCAAGAGGTATGCTGATGTACCCAGTTGTTGACTTCGCGATGGAAGGGTGCATACAACTCACGATATACTTTCAGGGAGATGAACAGATTGTTTTGCGCGCCGAAGTCGGTGCCGGTTACAAAGATGACCGAGACCTTGTCCCCGACAACCTGGTGGATGCGCTGCAAGTTGGCCAGCGCGATTTCGCACTGTCGCTCGAACACACGGTAGACATAATCGCGACGCGTGACTGTGCTGATGTACCACTCCTCGACATCACGGATGCCGCGCGGATACTTCAGCCATGGCGCCGGCACCAGTGCAATATCCCCGAAGCTGGTACCACCGAAATTAGCGACAATTGCCTTATCGGTTTCTTTGTACAGACGCTCAGCTTCAGAGGCAAAGTAGGCTAGGTCCTCGTCCGAGATGGGGCCGAATTCTTCCAGATTATACTCGACGTTGAGTTTCGAGTCATCTATCGGGGGCTGACGGATGATGGCATCGAAGTACCAGCCACCGCGGGGCATACGGCCACTGGGCGGTGCCGATTTGTCCCCCTCCGGATACAGCAAGATGTCACCGTTGGGTTCCGGGTCGGTGTTGAACCCCCCCGGCACCAGCACAGGCGTACCATCGAAAGTGGTCCAAGGTTTCCAGTTTTCGTTGCGAAAGCCAAAAAAGGTCTTGGGACTGGCCAGCGGGACTGCATCCACTCCCAATGCTTCGATCAAATCAGGTTTGATCTCACCCAACATTTGAAACGGCTCGATCACTTTGACCGGTGTGCCCGGAGCATCCAGGCCCAATGCCTGGCGCAAGCGGTACACAGCGCTGACGTGCATTCCAGTGACTGGAGTGCTTCCCAAGTCAAGTGGCACTCGATCCGGTTCGCGATGCTCTAATGCTGTGTGAACGCGTTCTCTGGAGGTGATCATATCGCCTGTAGCCTTTCGTTTTCTTCGCTACTACTTGTCATGATCTAGTGCCTAAATCGTGGCGGACCGAAGATGTCAGGTTTCTGGGTGCTTGTGATGGAGAATCTAGCTTAATTTATAGCAGCTATGTGGAACGAAGTCAAGCTCTTCTATTGATTTTTCGGCAATGATGCTCTGAAGATTCAAAATCGCTGTCTCGAGAGATGGGCGGTTGACCCATCTGGACAACGCCTGCAGCGTGCGCTATAATCGGACGCGCCAGTGTGATGTGCGAGGAGACCGACTCATGCGCTGCAAATTCTTGCACCTTTCGGATGTTCATCTCGGCTACCAGCAGTATAACCTCAAGGAACGTTTCAACGATTTCGGTCGTGCATTCGAGCACATCTCTGGTCGGGCAATCGAGGAAGAGGTGGACTTTGTACTGCTTGTGGGGGATCTCTTCCACAAGCGCACCATCGACCCGCTCACGCTGACCCAAGCGGTCACAATGCTGCAGCAGTTGAAAGAGCATGGTATCCCAGTGCTGGCCGTGGAAGGCAACCACGATCGTGCTCACTATCGGGATGTTGGTTCCTGGATAGATTTTCTGACCGGTCAAGGTTATCTAATCGCGCTGCGCCCTTCCTTTGAAAATGGACGAGCGGTGTTGGCCGAGTGGGATGAATCCTCGGGAGCTTATCTGGACCTGAGGCCACGCAGCGATCCCAGAGGGGTTGTGCGCGTGTACGGCGTGCCTTACTATGGCGCAGCCACAAAGCACGTGATCCCAATGCTGGAAGATGCCCTGGCACAGTCTGACCACAACGGGGTGGATTATGCGATTTTGATGCTGCACGCCGGCCTGGATGATGTGCTGCCCCGCTATTTCGGCACAGTGCCGCAGACCGCGTTGACATCGCTGCGGGATTATGTGCATTATCTGGCGCTGGGACACATACACAAGCCCTATGAACGCGATGGCTGGATTTTCAATCCTGGCTCACCGGAGACCTGCACCATTGATGAGGCAGATTGGCCGGAGCGCGGTTACTATCTGGTCGAGGTGAACACGATGGCTGAGCCTGTCCACCGCGCGCGACTTGTACAGAATCCGCGCCGACCATTTGTGCGGGCGAGGATCAACGTGGATCGCACTTCCAGCTTGGAACTCTTGTACAAACTCGTCACCATCGAGGTAGAAGAGGAGCTGAAGCGCCAACCTTCTTCTGACCGCGAACCAGTCATCGAGGTTGTCTTGGAAGGACTATGGCCATTCGCCGGGGAGAGAGTTGATACGGAACGCATCCGGACAGAGATTGAGCAACAGCTCAAGCCACTCATCGTTCGCGTTACCAACCGCACGGTAACAAATGGATTTTTTGAACCGGGTGAGGAACACCTTCCGCGTGCCGAGCTGTTACACCGGGTGCTTCAGGAATTCTTTCGACAGGATGAGCGTTACGCACCACATGCCGTCGAGTGGGCCCAGTTGGCCATCGAGATCGAACACATGGTATTGGAGGAAACATCTCCTCAGAGCATTGTGGAACACTTGCAACGACAAGTGGAGGAGATGGGAATTGATTTCCCCGTTTCGTGAGAATTGAAAATGCTGATCACACGCGTCGAACTGCAAAACACTAAGAGCTACCGCGATCAAACGGTCGAGTTCGCCCGGGGTACCAACGCCATTTGTGGGGAAAACGGTGCCGGAAAAAGCACCCTGCTGGAGGCAATCGGGTTTGTCCTCTTCAATCATGCGCCTTCGCGCCAGGCTGACTTTGTGCGACAGGGGGAACAGAGTGGCTCCGTCACCGTTCATTTTATCTCGAGCCGAGACGCGCGCGAGTATCAGGTGGCGCGACGCTTCGGGAAAGTTGCCGAGTACTTCGTCTACGATCCCGAGCTGAAGGTTAAGATCGTCACCGGTCGCCAAGATGTGCTTGACTGGCTCAAGGAACACTTAGGACTTGAGGGGACAGCAGATCCAGCAGCTCTGTTCCGCGATGCCATTGGTGTGCCTCAGGGCTTACTCACAGCTGCTTTTCTGCAGAGCGCTTCGGAACGCAAGCCAGTATTCGACCGGTTGTTGCAAGTAGATGACTTTGATAAGGCATATCAAGGGCTGCGCGAGACACGCAACTATGTACGGGAGCGTGTTGCCGAAATCCAGATGCGCATTGCTGCACTTGCAGAGCGCGTGAAACGCCTGCCCGAGTTGGAGCGGCAAACTGAAGCGCTGAGGGGGAGGATTTCTCAAATCGAAGGACGCCTGGAAGAGATTAAAAGCGGCCTGGAACCAGTGGTAAGACGGCGAAAGGAGCTGGAAGATTTCAAGCAGCAAATAGACGTTCTGGATGGCCAAATCAAGCAACTCGAGATCCAGACCGCGAAGACGGGAGAGCAACTGGCGACAGCACAAGCAGAGCTTCAAAAAGCAGAGAAAGCCGCTCGCACTGTCGGAGAATGCCGTCCTGATTATGATGCCTATCTGAAAGCCCGAGAGCAACTTGACCGCCAGGAGGAGGATCGCAGGGAGCGCGACCACTTACGTGAGACAAAGTCCCGTCTGGAGCATCAAATCAACGCGAAGTATGACAAGACACGGGAACTGGAAGGCAGGCTCCGTGAAGCCAAAGAAGCAGAAGAGCAGATAAAGAACCTCGAGCCTTACGTCGCCCAACAGAAAGAGCTGGAAGGTGCGATTCAGCTGCTACGCGAGGATCTGCGTGAGCTGGAAGCTGTACGAAGCCAGCTGCAGGAGACGCGCAATCAGCTACATCAGGTGTGGGGCCGTCTCCAGGCTGTGAAGAAGGGTCTGGCGACTGGACTACAGCTGCAGAACAACTTACAAGAGGCAAGGAAACAGCTGGACGAAGCGCGTGAGTCAAAGAGCAACATTGAGAGGGAACAAAGTATCCTGCGGTCTGAGGAGGAGCGTCTGACAAAACAAATGGCAGCTCTGGAAGGGGCGGAAGCTGCCAAATGCCCGGTGTGTGAGCAGCCGCTTTCTCCAGCGCACCGGGATGAGCTCCTGGGCCGCAACCGCGTTCAGATTAAGGAACTGCATGCCCAGTATGACAACTTGGACCGAGAAGCTGCACAGATCTCAAAGCAGATTAGAGATCTAGAAAGTCAGTGTGCTAATTACGAATCGCAACTGCGCCAGGTTCCCCGTGCCGAGGAGCGTGTCCAATGGGTCATGCAGCTGGTTGAACTGCGGGCAAAAAGAGCACAGTTGGGCAACCGCGTGACAGAACTTGAAGTTGCAACTCAGCGTCTGCAAGTGCTCGAGGACGAGCTACACAGGCTTGGCGATCCACACGGTGAACGCATTCGCCTCCAAACTATTGCACAGAAACGCGAAGCGATCCTTCAGGAAATCGCGTCTACGCAACAGGAAATCGAGGCTCTCGAGGGAGAATTGGCAAATGTGAAAGAGAGACTGATCAAATATGCCAACCTAGACGAAATCATCGCGCAGCTGCGTGCTGAGATGAGAACTCTGGAGCCCAATTACGAGCGCTTCAGGGAGAATCTCCCTCGGGCTAGCGAGCTTCCAAAATGGCAAGAGAAGGCTGAGCAGCTGGCACGGGAACTTCAAGAGTTTGAGGTACAGCATAGGCAAGTCTCTGAGAAACGCGATCAGCTGGCTGCACAATTCGATCCTATGGAATTAGAGGACGTGCGCAAAAAAGAGGAAAGATTGAAAGAGGAACGATCCAAATTGCAGGGTGAACTTGATCCCTTGCGTAGGCAAATGGAACAGACTGAGCGCGAGATAGAAGAACTGAGAGGCGATCAGAAAAAGCTGGGGCAAGCGGAGAAGGAAGCAGAGCGTCTTGAGCACACTGATCAGATAATCGAGTTCATCCGCAATGTCATCCGCAAAGCGGGGCCCTATATGGTGCGCCTGTTGGCAGGGCGTGTATCTGCAGAAGCGGGTAGAATCTTCCGCGCTATTATGGAAGATCCAACGGTGCATCTGCATTGGAAAGAGGACTACAGCATTGTGCTGGAAATAGACGGTCGTGAGCGCAATTTTGAGCAGCTCTCAGGTGGCGAGCAAATGGTAGCAGCTCTGGCCGTGCGGCTGGCACTGTTGCGTGAGCTCTCAGCTGTTGACGTGGCCTTTTTCGACGAGCCTACCTCGAACCTGGATAGCACACGACGCGAGAACCTGGCCGAACAGATTGCCCAGGTTCTTAGTGCGAGTCGCGATACAGGTCTATCTCAGCTCTTCGTGATCACTCACGATGATACTTTCGAACAGGTGACCGACCACGTGATACGTGTGCGCAAAGAACATGGTGAGAGCATAGTAGAAACGCTGGGTTAGGAGCGATATTCGCCGTTTCAACCTCGTTACTGGATTCTGCCGTATGCAATCAGATGCAAATGAGAATTCCCCACCAGTACACGCTGCGTTTCATCACCTGTTGCAGCGTTCATCGCTTACCACGTGTATGGTGATAATGTTGGTAATGCTTTCCTTCTCTGTGGGTGCTTTGTTAGGAGGCATTACGGGAGGTGCTCTGGTTCTCTGGGTTAATGGCATCCAACCTGGTGATGCGCCCGAAGCCTTGCAAGCGCTCGGGACTGAGACGGAAAGCATACCTGTGTGTACACCCGTTCTCTCGGAGGTGTCCGCACAGATTCCGACATCGACACCGACTCAGGTCCCTTCTACTCCTACGCCGACATCAGCTCCTCCCACAGCAACTGCCACGCCCTCACTTGCTGATAGTGTTGCACGTGTGTTGCCCGCTGTGGTGACGATCGTGAACCAGCGGTCAGCAGCCGGCGTGGGGCGCAATGACATAAGCACACGGATTCGCGGCTCGGGCACCATCATCGATGCGCGTGGATATATTGCCACCAACTATCACGTAGTGCAGGGAGCTGCTCAGCTGACAGTCATCCTATCCACGGGAGAGGAATTGCCAGCACGCCTGGTAGCGCTTGATGCCCAGAGAGAAATGGCCCTGGTGCGCGTCGAGCGCGAGGATTTGCCGGCCGCCACTTGGGGTGATTCAAATGCAGTGCGGTTGGGCGAGTGGGTAGTCGCCATCGGCAGCGCGCTGGGCGATTTCCCCAACTCAGTCACTGTGGGTGTCATCAGCGGCATCAATCGTTCGATTGACCTCGATGGCAGTATCAGGATCAGCGGACTCATCCAAACAGACGCTGCGATTAACAAAGGGAATTCGGGTGGGCCATTAGTAAACCAGCATGGTGAAGTGATTGGTATCAATACCTTCATCATACGTGAAAACCAACGCGTTGGCGTAGCCGAAGGGATCAGCTTTGCCATTCCGTCAGCGCTGGCGCGTGAAATATTGGAACAATGGATTGTTGCTGACAAGCACGGAGCAGCTTCGGCGACGGGAGGCGAGACGATTGTTCCTGGCGCTGCCTTTCCTCAATAGAGGTGATGATCCTACTCTAGCTTCCTTGTATCCTAGAGGTATCTCGCTACTTCTGGGGGACCTCCAGCACTGCTCCCCGACTGGCACTGGTGACCATACTGGCATAGCGCGCCAGCCAACCGGTCAGGTGGGATTGTGATGGAGGTCGCCACGTGGCGCGCCGACGGGCTATTTCCTCATCGGAAAGCGCTACGTTCAGCTGGCCAGCTGGAATATCTATTTCGATGAAGTCACCGTTGCGCAGCAATGCAATAGGCCCTCCTGCGGCAGCTTCTGGACTGACATGCCCGATGCAAGCGCCGCGCGTGCCACCGGAGAAACGCCCGTCTGTCACAAGCGCTACTGAGCTCTCTAGCCCCATTCCGATGATGTTGCTCGTAGGAGCTAGCATCTCCTGCATGCCCGGCCCTCCTCGCGGGCCCTCGTTGCGAATGACCACGACTTCGCCCGGCTGCACCTCTCCGCTCAAGATGCCCGCGTTTGCTTCGTCATGGCTTTCATATACCCTTGCAGGTCCACGATGACGCAACATCTCGGGCAGGACGCCGGCAGTCTTGACCACTGCGCCCTCAGGAGCGAGATTACCGAACAGGATGGTCAGCCCACCTGTGGGACTGTAAGGATCGCGCACTGTACGAATACATTCAAGATCTTGGCTGTCACAGCCAGCGATGTTCTCGCCCAAAGTTTTACCCGTGACAGTAATCTGATCCAGGTGCAAAATGCCCGGCTTCTTGCTGAGTTCCCAAAGTATAGCGCTGACGCCTCCAGCGCGATCCACATCCTCCATATGATATGACGAAGAAGGACTGACCTTACATAAGGTGGGCACCTGACTGTTGATCTCGTTCAGCCGCTCGAGGGGATACTGAATACCTGCCTCCCAGGTTAATGCGATGGTGTGTAGCACTGTGTTTGTGCTGCCACCCATTGCCATGTCCAACGCAAAGGCGTTGTCAATTGCCTCACGAGTAACAATGTCACGTGGCTTCAGATCCATCTCGATCAGGCGCATGATCTGTCTCGCCGCGGCACGTGCCAGATCCTTGCGTCGTGGATCGATCGCCAGGATCGTTCCGTTGCCCGGCAACGCGAGGCCAAGAGCCTCACACAAGCAATTCATACTATTGGCAGTGAACAGACCTGAGCACGAACCACATGTGGGACAGCCGCTGTCCTCAATCTCCTTAAGCCGAGCTTCAGAGATAACCCCTTTCTTATATGCGCCCACTGCCTGGAATACGCTGATCAGGTCTACTACCTCCCCATCACGCGTGCGGCCGGCTGCCATAGGACCACCACTCACAAAGATGGTAGGGATGTTACAGCGCAAAGCAGCCATTAACATCCCAGGCACAATCTTGTCGCAATTGGGGATGCAGATCATGCCATCGAACCAGTGCGCCTTGACCATTGTCTCCACACAGTCGGCAATGAGCTCGCGGCTCGGCAGGCTATACTTCATACCTATGTGGCCCATCGCGATCCCGTCATCCACCCCAATAGTGTTAAACATAAACGGGACACCGCCTGCCTCGCGCACTGCCTGGCGCACAATCTCGCCGAACTCGTTCAAATGGACATGGCCTGGGATAATGTCCACATAGCTATTAACGATGGCTATGAAGGGCTTACCCATATCAGCATCGGAGACACCCGTCGCTTTGAGCAGGCTGCGATGAGGTGCTCTTTCGAAACCTCGCTTGATCATGTCACTACGCATTAGCGAACTCCTTCTCACATGCTTCTACGACCAGATCTCCCATAGCACGGGTGCTCACTGTCGGCTGGCCCGGTGCTGCCAGATCGGCAGTACGATGACCTGCAGCAAGGACAGCCTCAGCAGCGCGCTCGACAATATCTGCTTCGCGATCCAACCCCAATCCCAGGCGCAAAAGCATGGCAGCGCTCAGGATGGTGGCCAATGGGTTGGCAATCCCTTTGCCAGCGATGTCCGGTGCCGAACCGTGGATGGGTTCAAACAAGGCGGGGCGGTTCTCACCAAGAGAAGCCGAAGGCAGCATTCCTAATGATCCAGTCAACATAGATGCCTCATCGGAGAGAATGTCTCCGAACATGTTCTCAGTCGCGATGACATCGAAGTCAGCGGGGCGACGGATCAGGTACATCGCGCACGCATCCACCAACACGTCTTCGTAAGCCACATCGGGATAGTCGCTCGCCACTTCGTGTGCTACTTCGCGCCAGAGACGAGAGGTGGCCAGCACGTTGGCCTTGTCCACAGAGGTGAGCTTGCGACGACGGCCACGTGCCAGATTAAACGCCACACGCATGAGTCGCTCTATCTCGCGTTCATTGTAGCGTAAAGTATCCACCGCGCCGCGCCCCTCAGGAGTTTGCTCACGTCCTTGCGGTTGTCCGAAATAAAGACCCCCCGTAAGCTCACGCACAATGACCAGATCGACGCCTTCTACCACTTCAGGCCTAAGCGGGCTGGATGATATTAATGCGGGAATGACCCTAACCGGGCGCAAGTTGGCAAACAGTCCCAGCTCTTTGCGAATTTTCAAAAGTCCCTGTTCCGGACGCACCTCTGCGCGTGGATCACTCCAGCGTGGACCACCCACCGCAGCCAGCAGAACAGCATCACTACGACGGCACATCTCCAAAGTTTCGTCGGGGAGAGGATTGCCTCTCTCGTCGATAGCGATGCCACCAATCAGACCTTCTTGAAAGGTTATGCTGTGACCGCTGTGTCTGGTCACTACCTCGAGCACCTTACGTGCTTCAGCGATGATCTCCGGCCCAATACCATCGCCGGGAAGAAGTGTAATGGTGTAATGCATGGTTGATCATTGCTCCGTTTTTAAATCTGCGATGATGCCTTTGGTGGCACGGATCAAATCGTGGGGACTGATCGCAAAGACGCTGTGAGGCGTTCCGGCTGCTGCCCATACCACGTCAAAGCGCATCAGGTCCGCGTCTATGTAGATGGGCAATGGTGAGATGTGCCCAAACGGGGGGATTCCCCCAATGGCAAAACCGGTGATCGTCTTGGCAGTCTCAGCGTCTGCCCGTTTCATTTGTTGCGAAGTGGTGTTACACAACGCTGCCAATTTTGCCTCGTCTGCGCGATTGGCACCTGAAACAAGTGCCAAGACAGGCCGGCCATCGGCAAGAAAGAGCAAGCTCTTCACAATCTGAGCGACCTGACATCCGATGGCATTGGCAGCGTCCGGTGCCGTGCGCGTCGTCTCAGCGAATTCTACGATTTCGATTTTTAGTCCTAGCTCCTGCGCAGCATGTGCTACCTTAAGCGCAGATGGATGCATCATCTCATCTCCTTCTTTGCGACTCGTGCAACAATGCATACTCCATACTGTCTGCCAGCGCTCGCCAGCTCGCTTCGATGATGTTGGTGCTGGCACCAACAGTGCTCCATTGATATGCCCCATCGCGCGTGTCGATCAACACGCGGGTCGTGGCGCCTGTTGCTTTGTCACTATCAAGGATTCGCACCTTATAATCGACCAGCTTGACGGTAGCTAAACTTGGATACACATCCATCAACGCCTTGCGCAAGGCAGCATCCAGCGCGTTGACAGGACCATTTCCTTCTGCAGCAGTATGCACGATCTTGGGGCCAACACGCACCTTGACCGTTGCTTCGGCCAACAGTCCGCGTCCGCGCCGCCGCTCGACGAGCACCATAAAGTCAATCAGCTCGAAGGGTGGCACATAGCTCGGTTGAGCACGACGCAGCATAAGCTCAAAGGAGGCCTCTGCGCCTTCATATGTGAATCCCTTGGCCTCCATCTGCTTAATCTGCTCCAAGACTTCGGATATCTGTGTACTATCTACCTCGATACCCAGCTGCTGCGCTTTTTCGATCACATTGCCGCGACCCGAGAGCTCAGAGACGACACTGCGTCGCTCATTCCCCACCAAAGCCGGATCGACATGCTGATAACTGGCAGGGTTCTTCAGCATGGCAGCTACATGCAGCCCTCCTTTATGTGCAAAGGCACTCGCTCCCACGTAGGGTTGATGGTCATCAGGGGTTAAGTTGGCAATTTCAGCCACGAAGCGGGATAGTTGGGTGAGGCGCGCAAGATTCTCAGGAGGCACACACGGAATCCCCATTTTCAGCTGCAAATTGGGGATAATCACACACAGATTGGCATTGGCAACGCGCTCACCGTACCCGTTAATCGTTCCCTGAACGTGGATGGCACCTGCACGTACCGCGGCAAGCGTGTTGGCAACACCACAGCCGGTATCATCATGGCAGTGAATACCCAGCGGGGTGGTGAAGCGCTCTGCCACTGCTCTAGTTATCCCTTCGATCTCCCATGGCAAACACCCACCGTTCGTATCACACAGCACCAACACGTCCGCACCAGCATCCGCTGCTGCCTCGAGAGTGGCCATCGCGTACTCGGGATTGGCCTTGTATCCGTCGAAGAAGTGTTCTGCGTCAAAGTGGACCTCGCGCCGTTGTGACTTGACATAACTGATACTTTCGCGAATCATCGCGAGGTTCTCTTCCAAGCTAGCGCCAATGATCTCTGTGACATGCATATCCCAGCTCTTGCCAACTAGAGTGACAACAGGTGTCTCAGCTTCGAGGAGTGCCTGCAGGTTGGCATCCTCCTCAGGGCGCATGCCTTTGCGTCTGGTGCTGCCGAAAGCGGTCAGCCGAGCATTGGTGAAAGAGAGAGCACGAGCTCGCCGGAAGAACTCTGCATCTTTAGGGTTGGAACCCGGCCATCCTCCCTCAATGTAATGAATACCAAACTCATCGAGGTGACGAGCTATCTTCAGCTTGTCATCCACTGACAAAGAGATGCCCTCACGCTGGGTGCCATCGCGCAGTGTGGTGTCGTAGATAAACACCCGGGCCTCACTTGATTGCATTTGTATCAGCCCTCCTTAAGAAGCGTGTTAACCCGTGCTGGATGGGTTGCTTCGTACGCTTGTATCAGAGACTCTTGTTTCAACAGATAGCCCAGCTGATCAATCCCCTCTAACAAGCATCGCCTGCTGAACTCGTCAATCGGAAAATGCACCTGCCTTCCATCCGGGAGAGTGAGGCTTCTCTCCGTCAAGTCGATGGTCAGGAGAGTGGATGGATCTTTAGCTATTATCTCGAAAAGCTGCCGATGAGTATTGGTGTCTACAACTACTGGCAACAGACCATTCTTCAGCGCATTATTGCGAAAAATGTCTGCGAAGGATGTGCTAATAATTGCCCGGAAGCCGAAGTCGATCAGGGCCCATGGAGCGTGCTCACGGCTGGAACCACAGCCGAAGTTGTCTCCAGCGAGCAAGATCTGCGCTTCGCGTGCCCCAGGCTGATTGAGAGGGAACTCTGGCCGTGGGGTACCATCCGGGTTGTAACGCCAGTCAGAGAACAGATGATCCCCCAAGCCTGCCTTGCTGATCGTCTTCAGGAAACGCGCCGGTATGATCTGGTCGGTATCGATATTGTCGATTGGCAATGCCACGACACGGCTGCTGAGTCGTGTAAAAGGCTGCATAGATCCCTACTCCAACAATGTGCGTACGTCGGTAATAACACCGGTAATGGCTGCAGCGGC